>CDYU01047696.1_pt1 | contig 77484 bp, 77 predicted proteins | sample 480701 | NCBI WGS metagenome assembly CDYU01 (sample SAMEA3182105, study PRJEB8094) | gut metagenome | biome: human; feature: gut; material: Stool; isolation source: human stools | place: Canada | collected 2013-02-26 | reverse complement strand
TAGGGGGATGCTTGTTTTCTTCTGCCATGACACGAATAACCTCCTTGACAAGAATTTAGGCCATGCCGCACGGCTGGCCCATATCGGCACACAGAGAAAACGCTGTCTGCATACAAAAACACCGCCTATGTCCTGTTAGGCGGTGCATTGTGTAAGGCTTGGCAGCTCATTTTCAGTTGTTTTTCTCTGTGTGCCCTTGTCAAGCGATGTTTAAAATCCGACAAAGTATTTAAGATAAGGAATTGAAGTTCAATGAAGCCGTAAACACTTTCGGATTCGCAGCAATTTTTGGCAAAAGGGCTTGAAATCAGGCATGAAAAATCAATGCTTGCCGGATTCATGAAGTATTTACCGCTTGCGTGTATAGATTACATCGTTCCGCGATTTATGGTATCGTGCAGCCGATGTAGAATTTCGCGTGACCTTTTGCGGTTTGGATGGTTGTCGTCCGATTCCGTGAAGTGCAAAGACCTGTCCTGCATATAGGGCATCGAATGTGGCGCCTATAATCGTCAGAAGGAGCCTTCGCTTATGCGAAAGCTCCCTCTTTGCACACCTTACTTTTTCAGCTTCAAGCCGTCGTGGAACGCCTCTCCCACGCGCTCGGTAACTTTGTAGTAGCCATGGGTGTAGGGGTCAAAGGCGATGGCGTTGACCTTGGACATATCAATTTTTCCGTCCACCATAACGCTTTCATCGGCAGTGACATTGACTACCTTACCGATGACACCGCATCCGTATTCATTGTTCTGATACTCGATGAACTTGCACTCCAGACAAATCGGGAACTCGTTGATGACCGGCGCATCGACGGCTTCGCCTTTGCCTGCGGTCAGACCGCTGCGGGCAAATTTGTCGAAAACCTTATTTCCGGATTCCACGCCGAAATAGTCTGCTTCGACCATGTGCGCAGCGTCAGCAATACTGACGGTAAATGCGCCCCGTGCCTTGATGTTCTGCACGGTCTTATGAGTCTCGGTGAGGTTCAAGGCGACGGTGTCCCGCTCCTGCATCGTTCCCCACGCAGCATTCATGACGTTCACGCTGCCGTCCTCGTTATAAGTCGCAACCATCAGAACCGGCATTGGGAAAATACCCTCGGTGATTTTCAGTTTTGTTCTCATGATAACTTCTCCTTGTGATCAGATTGACAGGACTGTTCATCCTGCTTATAATTATAACCGAGTAAAATAGAAATTCAAGTACTGTCTATTATAATTGGTACTATCTTAGGAGAAAGCGAAATGATAAAGAATTATATCGAGAACGCCAATTTCGAGGACACCGGCTTTGCCTACACGCTGTCGCTGATCTCCGGCAAGCACAAGATGGTCATTCTTTACTGCCTGATGGAGTTTGAGACGGTGCGATTCAATAAACTGAAACGGTATCTGAAAACCATTTCCGACAAGACTCTCAGCACGAATCTCAAGGAGCTGGAAGCAGACAAACTGATCGTCCGCACCGAGTATCCGCAGATTCCGCCGAAGGTGGAGTATTCTCTCTCCGAGCGTGGAAAATCGCTGATGAAGGTATTGGATCAGCTCTGCGTTTGGGGCGAAGAAAACAGGCAAGCAGAGTGATAACTTCCGGTTTGTAATCATCGAAAAACACCCCTGTGCCATGAGCCTACAAGCGCACAGTATAGGGTGTTCCTCGGAAGCGTCAAGATCATCCGAATAAAAAATGAAACAACCATCGGCATATCCGTTGAGCGGTTAGGCCGATGGTTGTGCGCTTCATCAGAGCTTTCACTCGATTTTTGGGGCAGTAGTAGTGTGTCATTTTCGCGTCTGCAATCCAATTTTTCATACACCATTTTTACACCATTTTGGCGTGGAACAGTATAGAATTACATGAAGTTATATAGTGGATATTTGTGCAGAAAACACGCTGAAATCAGGAATTATCGGTATTTATAGAGTAATATTGAGATATAGGATCGGGGGAATCGCCCTACGATTCCTAATTTCATAGTTTTCTCTATCTCCTTATTTTTCAAAGGTTTTCGGCACTTGAACGGCGCTTACTGTACCATTACTCTACCATTTTGATTTTGCTGCACTTTTTCAAATTGTAATACGGCTTTTGACATGGAATCATTCGTCACATGAACGTAGCGATCCATCGTCGTTTTGATGCTGGCATGACCGAGCAATTTTTGCAGCACTTTTGGCTGCATCCCGCTTTCGATTGCACGCGTTGCATAGGTGTGGCGCAATGCGTGCATGCAGAATCGCCGGATTCCTGCCTCATCGCACAGTTTGTAAAGGTGGGTATCATAGGAACTGTTCTTTGCCGGTTCTCCTGTACGCCAGTTGATAAAGACAAGATCACGCATACACAGGCTCGCAGTTTCTCCCGTGCGCCGATCCATGTATTCCAGCGTGGAGTTGAGCAGTTCAGATTCCTTTCGCTCCGAAACCTGAGAATAGAGCTGTTTCAAGATGTCGTAAGCATGGCTTGTCAGCGGGATGGTGCGATAGCTTTGCTGTGTTTTCGGAGGTCCTGCGCGCCACGTCTTCTGTTTATGCCGAAACTCCAGCGTCTTGTTTACCGTAAGAGTTCTTGCTTTCCAGTCGATGGCGTCCCATGTCAGCCCGATCACTTCACCTGTCCGCAGCCCTGTTTCTAAAAGCAGGGCATACTGCGCATAGTTGTGGGAGCGTTTGGCTGCCTTCATAAATTTCTGCTGCTCATCCGTTGTGAGACATTTGATGTCAGCCACAGCACGAACGGGCTTTGTAAACCGCACGCCGTCCATTGGGTGCTTGGTAATCAGGTCATTCATCTTCGCAGCCTTGAACAAGGTCCCCATCGTGATATAGGTCTTCCGAATGGTAGAACCGGCATAATCCGCATCCATGGAAAGCAGCACTTTTTTGCAGTGCATGGGCTTCACATCGGAAAGGAGCATTTTGCCGATGATGGGCTGGATATTCTGCTTGTATCGCTCCCGATAATTTCGCAGGGTATTCGGTGCCAAATCGCCCACAATGTTCTCAATCCAAAATGAAAACCATGCGTCAACCGTCGTGTCCGAGGGACAAAACACGCCTTCGTGTTTGTCAGCATATTTCGCCTGCTCGATCCAGTTGCGCGCCTCGGGAATCGTCTGGAAATATTTCTCATGTCGTTTTCCTGCTTTGTCTACAAAACGTGCGTGATATAATCCGTCCTTTCTTTGGTAGATACCCTTACCGCATTCTTTGCCTTTTAAGTTTTTGCCCATTGTATACTCTTTCCCGCAGAGAGAAAAGAGCCCACTGCAACGACATAATTATAGCAGATAGGTTCTTTTCTCTCAAGCTGTTTTTATAAATTATCTTTTGCCGTCAGATCACCAGCTTTTGGCTGATGTACTCTTCAAACTCCCGGCGCTTTACCAGTTTTTTCGTCCCGACGAACAAAACGAAGGGGCAGTTGGGGCTGCGGAGCATACTATGAGCAGGCAATCAAAGACGGCAGTGAGGACAGACTAAAGTCACTAATTCCTGACCGTTTGCCAGAGGAAATCCGAAAAGCATACGAAAACGCGCATCGATAGATGAATAATTTATAGAGCCAGTAATGCTTTCTTTTATAATTGCTTAATTGGTGCGTGGATTTTCCCGATAACGGACAACCCAACAACGGCAAACGATGCCTTGCAGAGTGGTTGCTAAACAGCGGCGGAAAAAAGGTGAAAATCGGCCTTTGTTTGCGTTCTGCGCCGTTTTGCCGGCTGAGCAGGAAAACAAGCCAGCACTTCAAACGCTGCTTACAAACGGGAAAATCCCCATAGCTCATATGTAGCTTTCGACTCCGAATATCAGTCAGCATCTATATGAGAGCAGAAATTGTAGCGGCTTTTGAAAAGAATATTGCCTTTTTTCTGTTCAAAGCGGTATAATCGGCATATACCGAAAACAAGAGAGGGGTGCGTCCATGCCAAGACCGCCACGGTGCCGTCGGATTTGTGGTGCACCACAAGTTGATACCTTCTGCCCCAACGGATGCGAGGACACCGAGCCGATCCTGCTGACGCTGGACGAGTACGAGGCCATTCGGCTGGTTGACTTGGAGCAGCAGACCCACGAGCGGTGTGCCGCGCAAATGGACATTTCCCGATCTACCGTGCAGGAGATTTACGAAAGCGCGCGGCGCAAGATCGCAGCGTGTCTTGTCCACGGGAAACCGCTGCACATCACCGAGGGAAACTACCGTATCTGCGGAGGACAGGAGGCAGCCCACTGCGGCCGCTGCTGCCGGATGCAGAGAGCCAACACAGAAAAATCCAACAAAAATTGCAAAAGAGATTCCATTATGAAAATTGCAGTTACCTATGAAAACGGTCAAATTTTTCAGCATTTCGGCCACACCGAGCAGTTCAAGCTTTATGAAGCTGTGGACGGCAAAATCACTCATGCGAAAGTCGTTGACACCAACGGCAGCGGTCACGGCGCACTGGCAGACTTCCTGATGCAGAACGGCGTGGACACTTTGATTTGCGGAGGCATCGGCGGCGGTGCGCAGGCAGCTCTGGCCGAAGCGGGCATCAAGCTCTACGGCGGTGTCAGCGGGGACGCTGACACCGCGGTGAGCGCATTGCTCAGCGGAAATCTGGGCTACGATCCCAATGTTCACTGTGACCACCATGGCCATAAGCACGGCGAGGCTGGTCACACCTGCGGTGACCACGGCTGCGGTAAGCATAGCTGCCATTGATATGGAACGCACACTGACACAACTTCCGTTCTGGTCATCCTTGACCGAACAGGAGCAAGAAACGCTGCGCCGAAGTGCCTTTGTCCGTCATTATGAAAAGGGCGCGTTCATACACAGCAGCGACACCGAATGTCTCGGAATGCTGTTTGTTCTTTCCGGCGAGATCCGCACCTATCTTCTCTCCGAGGAGGGGCGGGAGGTAACGCTGTTCCGCCTGTATCCGGGCCAGCTGTGCGTGCTTTCTGCCTCCTGTGTGATCAGTCAAATCACCTTTGATACGCAAATGACCGCAGGACCGGATACGGACGTTCTGATTATCCCTGCAAATGTCGTCGCTGCGCTCAAGGAGAAAAATCTATATGTCCGCTGCTTCCTCTATGAGTTGGCAACGAAACGTTTTTCTGATGTGATGTGGGCGATGCAGCAGATCATGTTCAAGGGGCTGGATCGGCGGCTGGCAGAATTTCTCCTTGCCGAAGCGGAGCGTACCGGCTCCGATACCATACGCATGACCCATGAGCAGATCGCCCAGCACATCAGCTCGGCGCGGGAGGCGGTGGCACGGATGCTCAAAGGCTTCTCGGAGGACGGGCTTGTGGAGCTAAGACGAGGCGCAATCACGCTGCGGGATAAGAACAGACTAAATCGCCTAAAATAAAAAGAAATGTGACCTTGTCACAGAAAGAAATCATAGATTTGGTACAATAAAAGCAGAAAAACTGAAAGGAGCATCGACCATGAAAGAATCGAAATACGCAGGTACCCAAACCGAAAAAAATCTGATGGCCGCCTTTGCCGGTGAGTCCGAGGCACGCAACAAGTACACCTATTTTGCATCCAAGGCCAAGAAGGAAGGCTACGAGCAGATCGCGGCGTTGTTCCTCAAAACCGCTGACAACGAGAAGGAGCATGCTAAGCTGTGGTTCAAAGAACTGAACGGCATCGGCGACACTGCCGAAAATCTTCTCTCCGCCGCTGAGGGCGAGAACTACGAGTGGACGGATATGTACGACGGCTTTGCCAAAACCGCCGATGAGGAAGGCTTTCATGAGCTGGCGCAGCGCTTCCGTCTGGTCGCCGCCATTGAAAAGCACCATGAGGAGCGCTACCGTGCCCTGCTGCACAATGTGGAGATGGCGGAGGTCTTTGCCAAAAGCGAGGTCAAGGTGTGGGAGTGCCGCAACTGCGGTCATATCGTGATCGGTGAGAAGGCACCCGAGATCTGCCCTGCCTGCAACCATCCCCAGAGCTACTTTGAAATTCACGCGGAGAATTATTAAAGAAAGAAAAGGAGAATCATCATGGAGCAGAAGTTTTATATTTGCAAGCATTGCGGTAACATCATTGCCAAGGTCAAGGACACGGGCGTTCCCGTCATCTGCTGCGGTGAGCCGATGAGCGAGATCATCCCCGGCACCACCGACGCCGCCGTGGAGAAGCACGTCCCTGTCTGGACAGTGGAAAACGGCATCGTCCATGTTAAGGTCGGCTCCGTGGAGCATCCCATGCTGCCGGAGCACTACATCGAGTGGGTGTCCCTCCACACCAAACAAGGCAATCAGCGTAAGGAACTGCATCCCGGCGAAAAGCCGGAGGTCTGCTTCGCTCTCTGCGAGGGCGATGAAGTCGAAACGGTCTACGCCTACTGCAACCTCCACAGTCTGTGGAAAGCGTAATTCACCTTCTTAAAATCCGGTGCTCAAAAAGCACCGGATTTTTTTATCAATGTAACCTCGTCACATAAAAAAGATTTGTCCTGCGGTATGATAAAGCCACAATCAAGAAAGAGGTGGCGAACATGAAAATCAAGCTCAATCCCGATCAGGAGATTGTCAATACCATCCGGGAAGGGCTCAAGCGCACCGGAGGATACTGTCCCTGCCGCAGAGAACGCACAGATGCAACCAAATGTATGTGTCAGGAGTTTAAGGATCAAATTGCAGATCCGGGCTTCGAGGGCTACTGCCACTGTATGCTCTATTACAAATCCTTGCAGGATTAAGGGAGGAACGCTATGCTGTCAAAGAAACTGGCTGCCGTAGATAAGACGCGGTGCGTCGCCTGCGGCGTGTGTGAAAATACCTGTCCATTAGGGGCTGTCAAGGTGCGCTGCGGCTGCTACGCCGCCGTGGAGGCGGAACGCTGCGTAGGCTGCGGCAAGTGTGCAAAGCTCTGTCCCGTCGGCTGCATTGAGGTGAAAGTGAGGGCTGACGCATGAAAGCAAAGCATTGGTACGATTACCTGTGGGTGTATGCCATCATCTATTTTGCACTGGGCTTTTTCAATATCCTGTTTGCATGGCTGGGCATGATCGATTTTCTTCTGCCGCTGTTCTTGGCCATCTTTGGCGGGAACAAATTCTTTTGCAACCACCTCTGCGGACGGGGACAGCTGTTCAGCAAGCTGGGGACAGACCTTAAATGCTCCCGCTGCAGGCCCACGCCCCGCTGGATGTCCTCCAAGTGGTTCCGTTACGGCTTTTTGCTCTTTTTCCTGACGATGTTCGGCAACATGGTGTTCCAGACCTATCTGGTCGCTGCGGGTGCTGCGTCTCTGCGGGAGGCCATTAAGCTGTTCTGGACATTCCGTGTGCCGTGGGGCTGGACTTACACAGCCGGTACAGTCGCTGATTGGGTGGCGCAGTTCAGCTTTGGCTTTTATAGCCTCATGCTGACCTCTCTGCTGCTGGGCCTGATCGTTATGGTGCTCTACAAGCCCCGCACATGGTGTGCGTTTTGTCCGATGGGAACCATGACGCAAGGCATTTGCAAGCTGAAAAACAAAGAATAATTAAGGATAACAGAAAGGAGCCTTTCTCATGACTGAACTGAAAATTACTGCTGCGAATTTTGAAAACGAGGTACTGCGTTCCGACAAGCCCGTCCTGCTGGATTTCTACGCGGACTGGTGCGGCCCCTGTAAGATGCTCGCCCCCGTGCTCCACGAGATTGCTGAGGAAAACGCCGGTGCCCTCAAGGTGGGCAAGATCAATGTAGACGAGCAGATGGAGCTGGCAATGCGTTTTCAGGTATCCAGCATCCCGATGCTGGTCGTATTCAAGGACGGTAAGGCCGTGGCGAAATCCGTGGGCTACCGGCCCAAGGCGGAGATCGCCGCCATGCTGGAGGGCGCAAGATGAAGGTTGTGATCGTAGGCGGTGTGGCGGGCGGTGCTTCTGCCGCTGCCCGCATCCGCCGTCTGGATGAACACGCGCAGATCATCATGATCGAGCGCAGCGGCTATGTGTCCTATGCCAAAAAGCGTTGATCTCTCTGGCGGGCCCCGCCAACAAGCAGGGACGCATTGCCGCTGACAACACCTGCGGCGGAAACAGCCGCTTTCACGGCTCTCAGGGTTCGTCTGTTCTGAAACTGTTTGGCTTGACAGCGGCCTCTACGGGGATCAATGAAAAGGCGGCGCAGGCAGCAGGAATCGCTTACGACAAAGTCGTACTTTTCCCGGTATCCCACGCCACCTATTATCCCGGCGCACAGTCTATGGCAATGAAGATACTGTATGAAAAGGAAAGTCTGCGGCTGCTGGGTGCGCAGATCGTTGGCGGCGAGGGCGTGGACAAGCGCATTGATGTACTGGCAACGGCCATTCGCGCAAAAATGACAACTTTGGAACTGACGGAGCTTGACCTTTCCTATGCGCCACCCTATTCCTCTGCCAAAGACCCGGTCAATATGGCCGGTTTTATGATCGAGGATTTGGAGAGCGGGAAAGTGCGGCAGTTCCATTGGAATGATATTGAGGATTTGCCTTGCGATGACAGCATTACACTGCTGAACGTCCGTACTGAAGGCGAATATCGGCGTGGGCACTTGAATGAATTCCGCAATATTTCGCTGGACGATCTGCGGGAGCATTTGGACGAGTTAGACCGGGGTAAGCCTGTCTATGTGAATTGCCAGACAGGGCTTCGCAGTTATCTGGCCTGCCGCCTTTTGACGCAGTACGGCTTCACCTGTGCCCATCTCTCCGGCGGATACGGCTTTTATCAGGTCGTAACACAAGAGCAGCAGACAGCGCGGAGCGCCTATCCCTGCGGGATGGAGAAGCTATGAGCGAAAATCTATTTGGCTTGACGGTTGCGACAGATAAAGGCTTGGATGATCTGCAATGCCAACGCCTTTTAAGTGAAAATCGCAGGTATCAGGAAGTCATGCTGCAATACCGCTGTGCGCTGAAAGCACTTGAAAGCCGGTTGGAAATTTTGAATGAGGAATTTTCATTGCAGCATGACCGCAATCCGATAGAAAGTATGAAAAGCCGCTTGAAGTCGCCGTCCAGCATTATGAATAAGATGCGGAAGCGCGGACTTCCTCTGGATTTTCAGACCATGCAGGCAAATATCATGGATGTTGCCGGTGTGCGGGTGATCTGCTCTTTCGAGGAGGATGTGTTCTTTTTGGCAAAGTGCCTAAAAGGCCAGTCTGACATTGAAATTATCACAGAGAAAGATTATATTTCACATCCTAAGCCAAATGGCTATCGCAGTCTGCACCTGACGATCCGGCTGCCGGTATTCTTTGCGGAAAAAGAAATCCATGTGCCGGTGGCGATACAACTCCGTACAATCGCTATGGACTTCTGGGCAAGCCTTGAGCATACCATCCGCTATAAGAAAAACTTGCCAATAAATACTGAAGTCGAAACTGAACTGAAAGAGTGCGCCGATTCCAGCAGAGAATGGGATGGTAAGATGGAAGATCTACTGCACATCTTAACATAATGCGTCAGATATAAAAGGACAAGCATATGTCATCGGACGATTTTCCACGTTTTATGAAAAGCACTGGGCGTTCTGCGACCGCTTCCCGTGGCGGAAACACTTCGCGCAGGACGCTGCGGCGCGAACTGAAACGCCTTGTATCTCTCTGCGCCGGTGCGCACATAAAAAAGCTGCCCTGCTTGTGCGCAGGGCAGCTTGAATATTCTTAGTAAGTGTTGCAGCAGGCAATTTTCACAACTGCGTATCGCCGGTTCCTCTACACCATTTTTACACCATTTCGGCGTGGAGTAGTATGGAATTGCATGAAGTTATATAGTGGACATTTGTGCAGAAAATACGCTGAAATCAAGAATTATCGGTATTTATGGAGTACTATTGAGATATAGAATCAGGTGAATCGCCCTACGATACCTAATTTCATAGAGGATGACCTCCCTTACATTTCTTAAGTAGTTATCATACCATTTTTCCGCGCCGCATGCAAGGGCACACACAAAAAAGGCTGCCTCCCGCGCCATCTTTTTTGCCATACATCACTACCCTCCGCAGCTCTGTACGGCCTTTGGCACGCCCGCTTTTGGGGGTTTGTATTTCCCGCGCCGTGTGCTATAATCCTCCTTGAAGTATGTGCAGGGAGGCGGCGTATGGAGCGAGGAGAACTGCGGAGTAGGCTGTACCTGTCCGGTATGGACGGTCAGGCCGCAGCGCTGGCACGAGAGTGGGGTCTGGGCTTCGAGATCACCGAATTCTGCTGGGCGCCCCGGCTGGAGCAGCCTGACGCCATGGCGCTGGTGCGCCGGCAGATTGAGGGTGCCCGGCATCTATGGCTCCACGCGCCGTTTGCCGAGCTGGCCCCCTGCGCCATCGACCCGCTGGTGCGGGACGCGGCGCTGCACCGCTTCCGCCAGACCATCGAAACGGCGCAGGCGCTGGGGGTAACGCGCCTTGTGGTACACGGCGGCTTCATCCCGCTGGTGTACTTTCCGGAGTGGTTTGTGGAGCAGTCGGTGCTGTTCTGGCGGGAGCTGCTGGCGGACGTGCCGGAGAGCATGGTGCTGGCGGTGGAGAACGTGATGGAGCCGGGGCCGGAGATGCTGGTGCAGATCGCCGGGCAGGTAAACGATCCCCGGCTGGGGCTGTGTCTGGATGTGGGACACGCCAATGCCTCCACCAGCAAAACACCGCCCTTGGCGTGGATCGCCCCCATGGCCCCGTGGCTGCGGCATGTCCACCTGCACAACAACGCGGGAGACTGGGATCTCCACGACCCGCTGGGCAAGGGGACGATCCCCATGGAGCAGGTGCTGGATACGCTGCTGGAGCAGTGTCCGGCGGCCACCTATACCATCGAAAATCAGGACTGCGCGCCGTCTCTCGACTGGCTGGCGCAGCGGGGATATCTGGAGGAGCGAGCATGACAGAGCAGGAACTGCGGGCATATATCGAGGCCATTCGCCCCGCCGACGAGGCCGCCATGGATGCGGCGCGGCGGCGGCAGGCGCAGTTGGCCAAGCCGCCGGGCAGTCTGGGTCAGCTGGAGGATATGTCCATCCGGCTGGCAGGCGTGACAGGGCAGGTCTGCCCCGCCATGGGCAAGTGCCGCGTGGCGGTGTTCGCCGCCGACAATGGCGTGGTGGCGGAGGGCGTATCCTGTACGCCGCCGTCGGTGACATTGCAGCAGGCGGTGAATATGACCTTCCGTAAGACCGGCATGTCCGCCATGGCGGCAGCCTTCGGCGACGATGTAACGGTGGTGGATGTAGGCATCGACGGCGATGTGCCGCCGGTGGGTATTCTCCACCGCAAGGTACGCCGGGGCACCGGCGACATTGTCCGGGAGGACGCCATGACCCGGCAGCAGGTGCTGGAGGCCATGGCCGCCGGCATAGAGCAGGCGGCCATGGCCAAGGCGGATGGCGTAACGGCGCTGGGTATCGGCGAAATGGGCATCGGCAACACCACCACCTCGGCGGCGGTGCTGGCAGTCCTCACCGGCGCGGATGTGGCGGCCGTCACCGGCCGGGGCGGCGGCCTCACCGACCAGGGCTTCCTGCGGAAGAAGGAGGTGCTGCGGCAATCGCTGGCGCTGCACCGGCCCGATAAAAACGATATCATCGGCGTGCTGGCCGGAGTAGGCGGGCTGGATCTCGCCGCCATGACCGGTGCTTTTCTGGGCTGCGCCCATGAGCGGGTACCGGCGGCGGTGGACGGCTTCATCTCCATTACGGCGGCACTGTGCGCCGTGCGGCTGTGTCCGGCGACGAGGGACTACCTGTTCCTGTCCCACGACTCCTACGAGATCGGCTACCGCATTGCGGCGGAGGAGCTGGGGCTGCGTCCCTGCCTGCGGCTGGACATGCGGCTGGGCGAGGGCAGCGGGTGTCCCCTGCTGTTCCGGTTGCTGGAGGGCGCCTGCGGCGTGATGCGGGGCATGGCTACCTTTGACGAGGCCGCCATTGAGGACGGCTATCTGGACGAGATACGGGCGATGGACGCTTTCACCGTGGAGGCAACATGAGACTTCTGTTTATCGGCGGCTGCAAAAGCGGCAAGAGCAGCGCCGCCCAGCGGATCGCCAAGCTGCTGGGCGAAAATGCGCCGCTGTACTACTGGGCCACCATGGAGCCCCACGACGACGAGGACCTGGCCCGCATCCGGCGTCACATCGCCGACCGGGACGGCTGGGGCTTCACCACCGTGGAACGTGCCCGCCACCTGACGGTGGGGCTGACAGCCATCGATCCGACGGGTACGGTGCTGTTTGACAGCGTCACGGCATGTCTGGCGGCGCAGATGTTTGAGGACGGCGGCATGGATACGGATGCGCCCCGGCGGGTAGCCGCCCAGCTTGCGGCTATCAGCCGCCATCCGGCGAACTTTGTCTGCGTGTGCGATGGCATCTTCACAGGCGGGGAGGCGTACGACCCATGGACAGCGGCGTATGTCGGTGGGCTGGCCCATATCTGCCGGACGCTGGCGGCAGAGTTCGATGTGGTATGTGAAATGACCATGGGGCTGCCCCATTTGTGGAAGGGGGCGCTGCCCCGTGCGTGACTGGATATACGGCTTCTTCATGGCATGGGGGATGTTTCTGGCCATCCCCTGCCCGAAAAAAATATGGAGCGAGTCGGCGCGGCGGAAAATGCTGGCCTGCCTGCCGCTGGTAGGCATCGTGGTGGGCGCGGTATGGGCACTGGCCGCGTGGCTGGCGGGTCTCCTGCCCCGTCCGCTGGGGGCGGCGCTGTGCGCGGCAGCGCCGTGGCTGACCACGGGCTTTCTGCATCTGGACGGCTTCATGGACGTGTGCGACGGCATCCTGTCCCGCCGGGATCTGGAGACGCGGCGGCGCATCCTGAAGGACTCCCACTGCGGGGCCTTCGCGGTGATCTGCATGGTGCTGCTGGCCATGGCCCAGTGGAGCGCGTTTCTGTCGCTGGAGGACATCCCCCTGCTGCCGCTGGCGCTGCTCCCCGTGGCCAGCCGGGCATCGGCGGCTATGGCGGTGCTGACGCTGCGGCCCATGAGCACCAGCCAGTACAGCGCCATGGAGCGGGGCGGCGCGCCGGTTTTTGTGGCGGCTGCGCTTTTGGCGGCTGTGTGCGCGCTGCCGGTTTTTCTGTGGGGCAGCCTCGCCCCGCTGGCGGCGGCTGTGGGATACGGTCTGGCGGTGTGGTACGGCTTCCGGCAGTTTGACGGGATGTCCGGCGATATCTCCGGCTTCGGTCTGGTGCTGGGCGAGCTGTGCGGCACAGTGGTATTGGCGTTAGGGAGGTAAAATGATATGGATTTGGTGATCGGCGGAGCGTTTCAGGGCAAGCTGACGTGGGCGCTGGCGCACTACGGATTCAGCATGGCTGATGTGTGCGATCTGGCGGTATCGGAGCCGCGGGCGGGCGCAAAATGCTACTGCCATCTGGAGGCCCTGAGCCGCCGGGAGACGGATGTGGCGCGGTATCTGCCGCTGTTTGAAAACGCGGTGGTGGTGTGCCGGGAGGTCAGCGGCGGCATCGTCCCCATGGACGGTGAGGAGCGGGCGTGGCGGGAGCGCCACGGCACCCTCATGCAGGACATGGCCCGCGGGGCTGACCGTGTGACCCGCGTATTCTGCGGACTGGCGGAGGTATTGAAATGAAGCTGACTCTACTGCGGCACGGCGACACCGCCGGAAGCCGGGACGACCTGTACTACGGCGCGGCGGATATCCCCGTCCTGCCGGATTCTCTGGAGATGCTGGCCCAGCGTGCCAAGACCGGCGTGTACCCCACGGCGGCGCGGTATTACACCAGCGGCCTTCTGCGGACGGAGCAGACCATCCGTGCGCTGTACGGCGACGTGCCTCACACACAGCTGCCGGGTCTGCGGGAGATGGACTTCGGCGACTTTGAGATGAAGAGCTACGCCGAGCTGAAGGACGACCCCGCGTTTCAGACGTGGTGTCAGGACGCGGAGCACAATGCCTGCCCCCACGGAGAGAGCGCGCCGCAGGTGCTGGCGCGGAATCTGGCGGCCCTCCAGCCGGTGCTGGACGCAGGGGAGGACGCGGTATGCGTCATCCACGGCGGTGTCACTGCCGGACTGCTGATGCATTGGTTCGGCGGTATCCGGTACGACTATCCGGTGGCGCCGGGTACCGGATATCAGGTGACATTTGAAGGCGGCAAGCCGGTGTCCTACCGGCCTGTGCCGTAAAGGAATATCGTGCGGAAAAAGCGGCGGGCTGTGCCCGCCGCTTTTCTGTTACCGCACCAGCTTACGTCCGGCGGCGTATTCCGCGTTGATGTCGGCCAGCTCCTTTTCACCGTCAATATACGGCTGATAGATGCTGTCCACGCGGCCGCCGCCGGAGTTGCCGCAGCCGTTGCAGCCGTCGCAGCCGGATCCGCAGGCACTGAGCGCCCGCCGCACGATCTCCTCACGCTGTGCGCGGGTGGTGTCCTTGATGAGCAGAGACTGCATGGCGTCCACCTCCTCTGTTACCCCGCCATGGCCAGCATATTCTCCATGAGAATACCGTAGCCCTGTGTGGGGTCGTTGAGCAGAACATGGGTCACAGCTCCCACGATCCGTCCGTTCTGGAGAATGGGACTGCCGCTCATGCCCTGCACGATGCCGCCGGTGGCATCCAGCAGCCGCTGGTCCGTGACGCGGAGCAGCAGATTGCGGGTGGACTGATTGCCGGGGAACACCCGGACGATCTCCACCGTGTATTCCGCCGTGTCATCATCGGAGATGGTGGCCAGAATGGTGGCCGGGCCGGACTTTACCTGGCGGGCTGTGGCAACGGGAACGGGCGTACCCATCTGGAGGAAATCAGGATCCGCCACCGTGCCGAAGATACCGCCGTCGCTGTTGATGCAGACGGTACCCACGTCATGCTGGACGGAGAAGTCGCCCTTCAGCTCGCCGGGGTCGCCCTTGGCGCCCTTTTTCACCGCCTTCACCGTGGTCTCCATAATGGAACCGGAGGCCAGCGGCATCAGCTTGGCCGTGTCCACATCGGTGATGCCGTGGCCCAGTGCGCCGTAGCTGCCGGTGATGGGGTCGTAATAGGTCAGTGTGCCGATACCGGCCATGCTGTCGCGGATCCACGCCCCCAGCTGCCACGCGCCGTCTATGCCCTGCACGGGTACGGCGGTGACGGTCAGTGTCCTGCTGCTGCGCCGGACGGTCATGACCAGCGGCTCGCAGCCATTATCCTGCAGGATTGCGCGGACCTGCTCGGTGGAGGTGATCTTCGTGTCACCCATGGAGAGGATAAGATCCCCTTCCTTCAGGCCGCAATCCTTTGCGGGACAAGGACTGTCCTCCGCCAGTCCCACCACCAGCGCGCCGTCTGCAAACAGCTTGATGCCCACGGCCTTGCCCAGAGGGATCAACGTCCGCTCTCCGGGGGCGGCCCAAACCAGTTGAAGACACAGCGAGAGGGAAAATACCAGAGCGAGCAGCCTTGCGGTTCCTTTGCGGAGGCTGCCTGTGCGATGCGTTTCACGCAGTTCATACAAGCGTCTCACCCCTTTGTGGAATTGTCGCCGGCGACAGCGTTACTTTGTGCCGGAATGAGGCGCATAATGCGGTGTAAATTCAGGGTGAATTGCCAGCGGCAGCCCGGTATTTTATGGTTTTTGCACTTAGCTGTTGTCCTTACGGATGGGAACGCGGTGCAGCAGACGCTTTAATTTTTTGCCGTCAAAGGGAATGAGCGGATAGAGATAGCCCTTACCCACCAGCGGCTTGGTGACGGCCATCATGAGCAGTATGCCCACCACGCCGGCGATCAGGCCCCACAGGTCAAAAAGCCAGACGAGGATCAGCAGCAGCATCCGGCACAGCTTGGTGGCGTAGCCCATCTCGTAGCTGTGCTGGGCATAGTTGGCGATGGCCACAAAGGCCATGTACACCAGCACCTCCGGCACCAGCCAGCGGGCCTGCACCGCGAAATCCCCCAAGATCAGGGCGCCGATCATGCTGAAGGAGTTGCTCAGCACATCCGGCGTGTTCAGGGACGCCAGCTTCAGCACGTCGATGATCAGCTCCACCAGCAGCAGCTGGATGATGAGCGGGACGAAATACTCGTCCTGTATCAGCAGAAAATGCAGGTTTTCATGAAGCGTGTCGGGGTTTTTCACCAGCAGATACCACACCGGCGTGACGAACACCGTCAGCAGCAGCACCGCCATGCGGACGATCTGGAGGTAAGAGCCGATAAGGGGCGGGAAATAGTAGTCGTTGATCTCCTCGGTAAACCGCAGCAGCGTGGTGGGCAGCAGCAGCGCCGACGGGGAGTTGTCCACCATCACCACCACATCGCCCTCCATGATGCAGGCCGTGGCCACGTCGGGACGCTCGGTGTAGCGGACCTTCGGAAACGGGTTCCAGAACTGCCGGGGCGAGAGGGCTTCCGCCACCGATTCCTGACTCATGGCAACAGAGCCCACCTGCATATTTTTCAGTTTTTTTCGCAGCTCCGCCAGCAGGCCGGGATCTGCCTCGCCCTCCATGTAGCACAGCACCACATCGGTGTGGGAGCGATTATCCAACTGCACCCGCTCCAGCGTCAGGCGGGTATCTCGGATACGGCGGCGCAGCAGAGCGGCGTTCTGCATCAGATTCTCCACAAAGCCGTCGTGGCTGCCCCGGAGGACGCGGCTGGTGTCCGGCTCCTCAATGGAGCGAGTGGGAAACTGCTTCACATCCATCAGAATACCGCCGTCCCAGCCATCGACTACCAGCAGCGTCTTGCCGGAAAGCACCCCCAGCACCGCCTCCTCCTTTTTCAGGCAGACGGCAGCATCGCAGGCTGTGACAAAGCTTCGGAGAAATGCGTCCGGCGTTTTCATGTCCGTCAGGTCGGGTGCCGCCAGCCATTGTGCGATCATCCGCTCCAGAATACTCTCCTGCGCGTAGCCGTTCACCACCCACAGTCTGGCGCGGCGGCCGCCAATGGTGAGATCGCGGGCCGTCATGTCGAAGCAGCGCCCCGCACCCAGCGCATCGTCCAGCGCCGCCGTTCTGGTGGAAAATTCCTGTTTCATGCTTTGCGTCCTCCCCGCGCATTTTTGGATAGTATGGGAAAAACGGCGTAAATGTATGCAAAACGGCACGCCTGTGCGGCGTGCCGTTTTTTCATCAAATTCAGTTTTCGTACAGGATGTCCCGCGCCACCGGCCGGTAAAACAGGCGCTCCGCCTCGCCGAAATCCCTCGTCTGGCCCAGGATCCACATAAGCTTGGCCACCGCCGACTCCGTGGTCATGTCGTAGGCCTCCAGCAGTCGGAGCGTGCTTTTCAGGCGGCCGCCCACATGGTACACCGTCAGGTCGCTGCCCTCGTTGGGCACCTGTGTGGTCATGACCACGATCTTGCCCCGCTCCACGCCGCGGCGCACCGCGTCGTAGAAATCGGCGTCCTCGTATTCCGGCAGGCCGCCTACGCCGAAGGACTCGATGATGAGGCCGTCGTGCCGGTCCAGCATGAAGTCGATCAGCTCGCTGGATGTGCCGGGGATCAGCTTCAGCAGTCCCACGCGGGTATCCAGCGTGTCGTAGAACAGGGGCCGGGGATAGCAGGCGCAGCGCATATATTGCAGCAAATGGCCATCCTGCACCACCGCCAGATCGGGATAGTTCACGCTGGAAAAGGCGTGGAAGCTCTTGGAGCAGGTCTTGCGGGCGCGCGTGCCCAGAATCACCTTGCCGTTGAACACGATCTGTACGCCGCCGCAGCCCCGGCAGGCATAGAGGAAGGCATCCGTCAGATTGCGCTTGGAGTCCGTGCCGTCGAACCAGATGGGCTTCTGCGCACCGGTAAGCACGATGGGCTTGGGACTGCCCTGCACCAGATAGCTGAGGGCGGCGGCGGTGTAGGCCATGGTGTCGGTGCCGTGGGCGATGACAAAGCCGTCGTAGCCGTCGTACCGGTCGCGGATGGCGGCGGCGAGGCCCAGCCAGTGCTCCGGCCGGATGTTGGTGCTGTCCAGCGAGTACAGCTGGAGACATTCCACCCGGCAGAAGTCCGCGATGCCGGGGATGAAGGACAGCAGCTGCTCCGTGGTCAGCTCCGGCGTCAGGCCGGAGGGCGTCTTTTCCGAGGCGATGGTGCCGCCGGTGCCGATCATCAGGATCTTTTTCATGGTCATACCTCCCGGTCGTCGATGGCGGCCAGTCCGAAGGCCGCCGCCTGCTCCGTCAGGCGGCGGGACGGAGGATCATCGCCGCAGGCCGCCTGCAGCTGCTGCAAAAACAGTCCCCGCAGGGAGTCCTCGCCGCACTTGTCCCACAGCTCCTGCCGGACGGTAGTTTTGTCCCGCACCTGCAATGCGTAGAACCGGTGGCCCAGCACGTCCCGCACCCGCTCCGGCGATATCGGCGCGGCGGGGCTTCCGGTGAGCACCACCCGGTACACGTCCTCCTCCGTCCCGGCGGGCAGAGCGGCGGCGATGCAGGCCGCCGGGTCGCCCTCCGTCACGTCCGCCTCCATGATGCGGTAGCGCCGGCGGGCAAAGGGCACGAAGCGCAGGGCGGCGCTCTCCCGGGACACCTCTCCCGCCAGAAAGCCCTTGTCCCCCAGCTCGTCAAAGCCCCGTCCCTCCAGACAGCCGCAATAGCCGTAGGGCACGCTGCCGCTGCGCAGAACGCCGGTGCAGCCGTGGACATGGCCCAGCGCCAGATAGTGCAGGCCCGACGCGGCCACGGCGGCAGTGGTCAGGGGGCGGTAGCGGCTTTCGGAGCCGGTCAACTCCCCGTGGAGCAGGCCGATATGCACCAGCCCGTCGTCCGGGGCGGTGAATCCGGCCAGTACATGATCCGCCGGCTCCTCCGGCATGGTGAAGGCCCCGCCGTGGACGGCGCAGCCGTACTGGGGGAACGGAATGGTCTGCATCCGATCCTCTGTAAAGATATGCACATTGTCAGGCCACAGCGTACGGGCGTAGGCGCTGCGGGTGGTATAGGGGTCGTGGTTGCCGGGCGCGATCACCGTCTGGCCCCGGAACGTGCCCAGCGCGGCGGCCACCAGCCGTGCGGTGTCGCTGCCCACGGCGTCGCCGTCAAACAGGTCGCCTGCCAGCAGCAGAAGCTGCACCTCGTGGTCGTTGGCCCAGTCCACCAGACGCTGCACGCTCTCCCGGCTCTCGGCCCGGCGCTGGCGGGCCTGCTCCGGCGTCAGCGCGCCGAAGGCGCTGTCCAGATGGAAGTCGCCTGCATGCAGGATGCGTACCATCACGCCTCCCCGTCCTGCCAACCCTTGCACACGTCCACCCACTGGACGAAGTTCTTCCCGCAGCAGTGCTCCAGCTCGTCACAGGTCAGCTCGATGGCGCTGGCGGCGCTGCCCACGGCGGGGAACACCGTCTCGAACCGCTTCAGGGACACGTCCAGATAGGTCTTGACATCATCGGGCAGGGCAAAGGGGCACACGCCGCCTACGGCGTGGCCGATACGCTCCACGGCCTCCTCGGCGGTGAGCATCTTGGCCTTGGCGCCGAAGAAGTGCTTGTACTTGCTGTTGTCCACCTTGGCGTCACCGGCGGCCACCACCAGAATAGGCTCCTCGTCCACCTTGAAGCTGAGGGTCTTGGCAATGCGCGCGCCCTCCACGCCCACGGCCAACGCGGCCAGCTCCACCGTGGCGCTGGACACATCGAATTCGCGGATACGGTCAGCAACACCGTAGGGTTCCAGATAGGCTCTTACTTTTTCCACAGACATGATAGCAGTTTCTCCTTTTATTTGATCTCGATACGCTCCACACCGGTGCAAAGGCCGGTGTCGCTGTTCAGTGTGAAGATACAGCCCTGCGCGGCGCAGGGCCCGTCTGCCGCCTGATAGCGGCCGGGCAGACCGCCCAGGAAGAACTCCATGGACTGCTCCGGCCTGACACCCAGCACCGACTCCACCGGCCCGGTCATACCCAGATCGGTGACGTAGCCGGTGCCCTTTTGGAATACCCGCTGGTCGGCGGTAGGCACATGGGTGTGGGTGCCCCACAGGGCGGACACGCGGCCATCCAGATAGTAGGCCATAGCCAGCTTCTCGCTGGTGGCCTGCGCGTGGAGCTCCACCAGCGTGAATGTGGGCTTGTCCGCCGTTTTCAGCAGGCGATCCGCCGTGGTAAAGGGGTTGTCGGCGTTGAAATCCAAACCGCAGCGGCCGATGAGCACCAGCACCGCCGCGGAGAACGCGCCGCAGTCGTAGACGGCATAGCCCCGTCCGGCGGCGCGGCCCGTGAAGTTGGCGGGCCGCAGGATGTACCGGTTCTCGTCCAGGAACGGGGCGATCTGGGGCTTGCCGAAGGTGTGGTTGCCCAGCGTGATCACGTCCGCACCGGCGGCCAGCAGCTCCTCCGCCTGCACCCTTGTCAGGCCGCTGCCGGAGATGTTCTCGCCGTTGACCACCGCGAAGGCGACGTCCCGCTCCCGCCGGAAGGCCCACAGCTTCCTCTGCAGCAGCTGGAGGCCCGTCTCGCTGGCCACGTCGCCCAGCGCCAGAATACGATAGTCCATGGTATTTCCTCCTTTGAGGTCAGTCGTTCCAGCCCAGTATCTTCGTGAGCTGGCGATTGGCATAGTAATACGCGGAAGCCGGATAGTTCCGCAGGTTGGCAGTGTTGGAGCACAGCAGATAGTCCACGGTCTGCCCTGCGTCGTCGGTAAGAATACCACAGATGACGGTGGTGTGGTTCCGCGGCTCCTCGACGCCCATGGTGATGATATCCCCCACCTCGCCGGTGAAGTAGGGCGCGTCTGCCGCGGCCACCAGCCCGGAGCCGGTATGGCTCGCCGCAAGGTCGAGGAAGCCGCCCACGTTGACCCACGGCAGCGTGACATTACTGCTGCTGAAATAGTACCAGCCCGTCTCGTAGCCGCCGGATACCGGCGGGATGCCCCCGGCAGACAGCACCTGTGAGCCGAAGTTCATGCAGTTGCCGCCCACATCGTCATAGGCCCGGTAGGCGGGGTTGCGCTTGGCGCTGTACGTCAGCATGTAGTCCAGCGCGGCGTCCCGGTCATAGTCGTGATCCCATGTGACCTTCGGTGTCCACGGTGTCCGGGGATCGTCCTGCCGCGCCCGGATACAGGCCAGCAGCCGGGGCAGATTGCGGTCGGTGTCCGTATCGGCGTCGTAATCGGCGCTGTAATAGGGGTTGTCATCGGAGACGTGCTCCGCGATGAGCCAGCGATCGCCGCCGGCGCGCTGCAGCCGGAAGGTGTGCTTCACGTTCCACTGCTCGGAGGGCATCCCCTCCAGCCCGTCGAAGTAGACCACGCTGCTCTCCAGCAGCGTCAGCGCCGCCGTGTCGCCGTCCCCATCCAGCGCCGCGCAGCGCAGGGAGTAGCTGTAGGAGCCGGCGTGCAGGTCGATGGGCGACTCCTGCCGGATAGCCGCCAGCGTGCGCCAGACGGTACGGTGGTAGTCGGACTGCGCCCGGTCGGCGAACAGCGCGCTGCAGTCGATGGCCTGCAAGCTGCACACGGACTGGTAGTAGCAGTCCATGAAGTCCAGCAGCAGAAGCTCCTGCCCCGTGGTCATGCCGCAGGCCGCCGCGCCGGAAATGCGCTCGAACTCGGCGCTGACCGTCTCCGGCTCCCGCCCCCAGACGGACCGGTGCTGCCGCATCCACACCGGCTCTGCGGCGGTGACAGCCTCGGCGTCATCCGGCTCCGTGGCGGCGAGCTTCGGCTCCTCCGCCGCCGGAGACGGCGCGCCGTCCCCCGAAACGGGCAGACACCCGGTCATGGACAGTGCCATCACCAGCAGCAGGCACAATACGATGCGTCTCATAGACGTTCCCCCCTTCATGCAGGGACATTATAGCAAAAAAGACTCCGGAGTGCAACGCACTCCGGAGCCGTAGGGGTCTTTATTTTGCGTATTCCACGACCTTCGTTTCCCGCAGGACGTGAACCTTGATCTGGCCGGGGTACTCCAGTTCGTTTTCGATGCGCTTGGCCAGCTCGCGGGCCAGAATGACCATCTCGTCCTCGGACACCTGCTCCGGCTTGACCATGACACGGACTTCGCGGCCCGCCTGAATGGCGTAGCTCTTCTCCACGCCGGGATAGGTGCCGGTGATCTCCTCCAGCTTCTCCAGACGCTTGATATAGTTCTCCAGATTCTCGCGGCGTGCGCCGGGCCGGGCGGCGGAGATGGCGTCGGCCGCCTGCACAAGGCAGGCCACCAGCGTCCTGCACTCCACGTCGCCGTGGTGGGCCTGAATGGCGTGGATGATGTCCTCTTTCTCCCGGTACTTGCGGGCGTACTCCACGCCCAGCGCCACATGGGTGCCCTCGAACTCGTGGTCAAGGGCTTTGCCGATGTCGTGCAGCAGACCGGCTCGCTTGGCGGCCTGTACGTCTGCGCCCAGCTCTGCGGCCATCATACCGGCAATATGGCTGACCTCGATGGAGTGCTGCAGCACGTTCTGGCCGTAGCTGGTGCGGTAGTGCAGGCGGCCCAGCAGCTTCTGCAGCTCGGGATGCAGACCGCGCACGCCCGTCTCCAGCACGGCGCGCTCACCCTCGGCGCGAATCACGCCGTCCACCTCGCGGCGGGCCTTCTCCACCATCTCCTCGATGTGGGTGGGGTGGATGCGGCCGTCGGCGATCAGCTTCTCCAGCGCCAGCCGGGCCACCTCGCGGCGGACAGGCTCGAAGCAGGAGACGGTAATGGCCTCGGGGGTATCGTCGATGATAAGGTCGGCGCCGGTCAGAGTCTCCAGCGTCCGGATGTTGCGGCCCTCGCGGCCGATGATGCGGCCCTTCATCTCGTCATTGGGCAGGGGAACCACACTGACGGTGATCTCGGCCACATGGTCGGCGGCGCACCGCTGGATGGCGGTGGCCACGATCTCGCGGGCACGCTGGTCGGCCTCGTCCTTGGCGCGGGCCTCGATCTCCTTGATCTTCAGCGCCGTCTCGTGAGTCACCTCGGACTCCACCTGCGCGATCAGGTATTCCTTGGCCTGCTCCGCCGTGAAGCCGGAGATGCGCTCCAGCATCTCGGTCTGGCTGCGCTTGATGAGCTTGATCTCCTCCTGCTCCTTGTCGGCGGCGGCGTGCTTCTGGGCCAGCGCCTCCTCCTTCTTCTCGATCATCTCGGTCTTGTGATCGAGATTCTCCTCCTTCTGCTGCAAACGGCGCTCCTGCTTCTGCTGCTCGGCGCGGCGTTCCTTCACTTCCCTCTCGTATTCGCTGCGGTTTTTCAAAATCTCTTCTTTTGCTTCAAGAAGCGCTTCCCGCTTTTTGTTTTCAGAGCTCTTGATGGCCTCGTTGACGATACGCAGAGCTTCCTGCTCGGCGTCTTCGATCTTGCGCTGGTCGTTCTTTTCCTTGCGGCGGCGGATCAGGGTGCATACCACAAAGCCCAGAACGAAGGCAACAGCGAAGGAGAGGACTGCCACGATCCAACCTTGTGCGGTCATGGTGCATTCCTCCTATGTTGTAATGGTTAGTATAGGTCGGCACAAGATGTGCCTTAGAAAATAACCGAAAGGTACCCCTGTCCTCCCGATGATAATCCTTTACAATATTAAACATATTATAGTCAACTGTCAAGGGCAAACCGGAAAAATGACCTGTGTTTTTTAGGCAGTTCACCGATTTTGCCAGCCGCGCCCCCCTATTGGATGTACGCGGCGGCGGCATAGCCCAGATGGCCCTGATAGCCCACGCTGTACCATTCCCCGGTGCGGCCGTAGACCGTCACCGCCGTGCCGGAGGGCAGCTGGGCGACGACCCGACCCGACGTGGACGGATAGTCCCGCAGGTTCAGTCTCCCGGACTGGGTGCGCACCGTGCCCCGCCACGGCGTGAGGGGCGTGATGAACGGCAGGCCGAAGTACTCCGTCAGGGACAGCGCCAGATTGGCGGCGATGGCCTGGATGTTGTTCTGCACCCAGCGGGCATCGGCGTAGTTGTCGTGGTAGCCCAGCTCCAGCAGCACGGCGGGCATCCGGGGCTGGCGCACCTCCCCCAGCGCGGTGGTGGAGCGGGTGTAGACCTTCTCCGGCAGCGGGTAGATGGTTTTGAGGTTCCGCACGAAGATGTCGGCGGCCCGCTGTCCGTTGGCGCTGCCGGGGTAGTAGAAGGCAATGACGCCCCGGACGGTACCCTCCCGGCTGCCGTCGGTGCTGCCGTTGGAGTGGAGGGCCAGATAGAAGTCGTAGTTCCCGGCGTTTCCCTGCCGGATGGAGCTGGCCGCCGTCATCTCCGGCGTGTTGCGGCCGAAGCGGATGGTGTTGGCGGTAAGGTACGGCTCCATGGCGTCGGTGATGAGGTTCATAAAGTACTCCTCGCTGCCGGCGCCGGTGATGTACGGGTTGTATTCCTGTGTGCTGGGACTCAGATACACGCTTGGCATGGTCATTCCCCTTTCAATGTCGTTCACCACATTTATATGGAAAATCCGGGGAAGATGTGTTATTCCGTCCCCGCTGGCCGCAGCCAGCGGAACCCCCACCCCGCGCCCGCAGGCGCAAGGGGGCGGGGACTGGGGGCGGGGCGGCGCCGGGGGCTTTGAGTGAAGCGGAGCGGAACGGCCCAGCCCCCGGCGGCGCCACGACAACAGCCCCCACCCCCACACCCGGCAGGCACCACCGCACCCACCGGAGAGAGGGGCACCCCCCCCACAACGGACGAGCGGCGGCGGCACCGCCCCCCATTGAATCGCTGCCGCCGCCGCGAGAGCAAGCCGCCGACCCCCGCAAGGCGGCGCGCAGGCGCGCCCCGCCGTTGGCGGCGGGGACGCCGGAGAATCCAATAGCGCGGGCGGGGGGGCGCGCCAGCCAAGGCCCCGACCCCCGCAAGGGGCCGCAGGGGGGAGCCGCCCGCGCCACCACTTTTTTGACTGCGACACCCACAGGTGCCCCGAACGGCGCTATATCTTGCGTCCCGTCTCCATCGCACCCACAACATGCAGACGAGCAAAAAAAAGGGGGCCGAAGCCCCCCCTCGCGGTCATCCCTCCCACGGATACCAAATTTCGCCCCGTTCGGCGTAGTAGTCCGAAACGTACTCCACGCAGGCCAATTCAAGTTCGTCCATCATGGCGCGAATTTGCTGCTCAATGTTCGGGAACTCGTCATGGGACGGGTACTCGTCCAACAGCAGTATGGAACCATGGGCGGCGGCGTGGCACCGCCAGCAAAGCGTAATCAAGTTCATTGGGTGGTCTGCGCCGCCCCGGCCACGGGGCTTGACGTGGTGAATTTGAATCCCGTCCGTTGAATCGCAGAGGGCGCAGCGGAACCCGTCCCGCCGGTATACCTCTTTCCGCAGTTCCTTCGATATGTTCGCGTTCATGCTGTTCTTTCCGTTCATGTCCTGAACCGTCCTTTCTGCCGAATCTCGGCAGCCCTCACGGTACGCGCGAAGTCAAGGCCGGAGTTCATGCCAGTGCGCACACTGGCAGCCTTGACCGCGCGTTATAGTGAGAGGCGCCGAGGAGGCAAAGGAGCAGGGGGCCATTTGACAGAGTTCGCGCGGCGCGGTGAAGCGGGCTTGTCGCCCGCGCCCCCGTGCGCCCGGCGGCAAGGTCTTGACCTTGTCGGCGGCTGGTAAGCACGGTAAAGGAATTTCACAGCGAATTTCTCATGAAATTGTCCAGAAATTCCACCGTAACGCCCTTACAGAACAGACGGATGGCGGCGTAAGGCGTCAGGCCGCACAGCTGACAGATTCCTAGAAACCGTTGGTACTGCTGGATTGTCAGCTTTGAGGATACCGTGCGCAGGTGCCGCTTGTGCCAACGCTCCTGTCGGGTCAGGTCATGCACAGAATCACCCCTTTCGTAGTGGAGCCTACCCCCTGTAGGCGCGTGGGGGTTACAAGTTTCTTGTGATAGTACACCCAGATTCTCAAGCTTCTTGTGATTCTTCGTTAGAACCCTGCCGTGTATGCGGCATATCGTCTGTTGCCTTTCAATGTCGTTCACCACATTTATATGGAAAATCCGGGGAAGATGTGTTATAATGGCGGCCACGAAATGAAAGGCGGTATGTACCATGAAAGCTGCGCGTCCCTATGCGAAGGTCACCATCACCCCCAAGGGGGAGGCCGCCCTCACCGGCGGGCACCCGTGGGTCTACGAGGGCGAGGTCACGTCCGTGGAAAGCGGCGCGGAGGACGGCGGACTGGTAGACGTGGTGAGCCGCCGGGGCAGCTGGCTGGGCTGCGGATTCTACAACAGCCGCTCCAGGATCCGGGTACGTCTGTTGAGCCGCAACGCCAATGACGACTTCTCCGACGCCTTCTGGGAGCGGCGCATCCGCTACGCATGGAACTACCGCAAAACGGTGATGGGCGGGACGGACAGCCGCTGCTGCCGCGTGATCTTCGGCGAGGCCGACCTGTTCCCCGGCCTGACGGTGGACAGGTTCGAGAGCGTGCTGGTGACGCAGACCCTGAGTCTGGGCATGGAGCGCATCAAGCCCCGCCTGTTCTCCCTGCTGGCCAAGGTGCTGCGGGAGGACGGACAGGACATCCGGGGCATCTACGAGCGCAACGACGCGGCCATCCGGGAGCTGGAGGGCATGGCGCAGACCAAGGGCTGGTATCCCTTGCCCGGCGAGACGCCGCCGGAAAAGACGGCGGTGGACATCGTGGAGAACGGCATCGTCTACACCGTGGACTTTGAGAACGGCCAGAAGACCGGCTTTTTTCTGGATCAGAAGTACAACCGGCAGGCGGTGGCCCGTCTGGCAAAGGGCCGGACGGTGCTGGACTGCTTCACCCACACCGGCTCCTTCGCCCTCAACGCGGCCCGGGGCGGCGCGGCCCATGTCACCGCCGTGGACGTGTCGGAGTTCGCGGTGCAGTGCGCGGCGGAGAACGCCCGCCGCAATGGGCTGGACGGCGTCATGGACTGCATGGCGGCCAACGTGTTCGACCTGCTGCCCCAGCTGGAAAAGCAGCCGAAAAAATACGATTTCATCATCCTTGATCCCCCGGCTTTCACCAAGAGCCGCCGGACGGTACACAACGCCATGACCGGCTACAAGGAGATCAACTACCGGGCCATGAGGCTGCTGCCCCGGGGCGGGTATCTGGCCACCTGCTCGTGCAGCCACTTCGCCACGGAGGAGCTGTTCATCAAAATGCTGCGCAGCGCCGCACGGGACGCAGGGGTGCAGCTGCGGCAGATCGAGGCGCGGCAGCAGTGCGCCGACCACCCCATCCTGTGGGGCGTGGACGAGACGAGCTACCTGAAATTTTTTATTTTTCAGGTGGTGTGACCTGCAAAAAAAGGACGCCTGAACGGCGTCCTTTTTTCAAATATATTTCCGGTTTATTGCAGATATATTGCAGATTTTTCGCAGGTTTATTGCAGGTTTTCCGCCGTTATACGCCCTCGCCGAGCTCAGCAAGGCTGCGGGTCAGGATGTCCACGAACTTCTCCCCCGTCTCCGTCAGGGGTACGGAGCGCAGCTTGATATAGCCCAGACGCATATCGTGTACCTGCCCGGTCAGGGGCAGCGTCACCAGCCGGTCGTCGCCGTAGCCCTCCGGCATGACGCCGCTGCCGGTGGAGACGCAGTTGGTGTGGGCCATGACGTTGTAGGCCGTGGCCCGGTCGCTGACGCACACCACCCGGTCGAACTGGGCGCCGGTGCCCACCACCGCCTCCTCCGCGTACTGGTAGTTGCTGTCGGACTGGGTGAACACCACATAGGGATAGGCGTACAGCTGCTCCAGCCGCACCGACGGCTCCGATGCCAGCGGATGGCCCCGGCGCATGAACACCCGGGGGCGCAGCGTGGCCAGCTGGCAGAACTCCAGATCCTTCTCCTGCAGGATGCGGCCGATGAAGTGCTCCGTCATGTCGGAGACGAAGATGATGCCCATCGCGCTCTGGCGGCGGAACACCTCGTCGATGACGGCGGCCATCTCCATCTCCTTGAAGCTCACCTGTATGCGGGGCTCCTCCAGCAGGTGGAGGTACTCCACAAAGGCCTTGGCGCAGAAGGGATAGCGCTGGGACGCCACGGACAGCGTGACCCGGTTCTCCGCCCGGCGCTCGCTGTAATACCGGGCGATACGGCCGCTGCGCTCCACAATGGGCGCGATCTGGGCTACCAGCTCCCGGCCCTCCTCCGTCAGCACCACGCCCCGGTTGCTGCGGCGGAACACGGTGATGCCCAGCTCCTTCTCCACCTCCAGAATGGCGGTGGACAGCGCCGACTGGGACACGAACAGATCCTGCGCCGCCCGGTTCATGGAGCCGCAGCGGTCGACCTCCAGAATATAGCGCATCTGTAAAAGCGTCATCTCTCCCCCTCCCTTTCCCTACCAGCATACAGGATAACGCGGCATTTTGCAAGAAAAAACCCGCGTTTCGATTGACACGGTACAGCGTTTCGGCTATAATGCCCACCGGCGGCCGGGCCGCACAATATCATCCACTGGAAAGGAAAGACATCATGAAAAAATTGACCGCGCTTCTGCTGACGCTGGTGCTGGCACTGAGTCTCACCGCCTGCGGCAGCAATGAAAGCAAGCAGCTGGTGGGCACATGGCAGTGTACGGTGGACATCACATCGCAGATGGACACGGAGATCGGCGGCGCGCTGGACGCCGAGTACGCCTCGGAGACGCCCATGCAGATGTTCCTCACCGCCGTGTTCAACGACGACGGCACCTTCACCATGGGCGTGGACACCGACGCCACCGCCGCCTCCTTCACCGCGTACATACAGGCGCTGAAGCCTGTCATCGTGGAGCTGACCTATCAGGAGGCTGAAAAGCAGGGCATGACCCGGGAGGAGTACGACAAGGCGCTGGACGGGAGCGGACTCACCGTGGAGGGTCTAGTGGACAGCGTTCTGTCCGCCTTTGACGTAAGCGCCCTGCTGGGCGACATCGGCAGCGACATCACTGCCGGCAGCTACAAGGCCGAAAAGGGCCGCCTGTATCTCAGCGAGAACGGCAGCGGCTTCAAGGCCGAGGAGTCCATGGGCTACGCCCTCAGCGGCGGCACCATGACGTGGAGCGACGACAACGCCCTGCTGTCCGAGCTGGAGAGCATGGGCATCTCCTCCTCGCTGGAGTGGGTAAAGCAGTAAATAGGCGCAAAAAAAGAACAGCCGTCCGTGACGGCTGTTCTTTTTTTGCGTATCCTGTCTGCTTACTCGCCCATGGGCGCGCCGCAGTGGGGGCAGAACTTGTCCTCGCTGGCCGCGCCGCAGACGGGGCAGACCTTGACGCTGACCGTCTCCTCCTCGGCAGCGGGCTCGACCTTGGCGGCCTTCTCGGCCTCCAGCTCGGCGATGCGGGCCTTGGAGGCGTTGACGGCGGCCACCACGTCCTTGACGGCGTCGGGCGTTTCGCCGGTATACTCGGAGATGAACCACTCGCCGATGGCGCGGTAGTTCTTCTCCAGCTCGCGCTGCTCGGTGAGGATGGCCATGTTCAGCTTGGCGGCGTCGGTAGCGGACTTTGCCTTATCGGCGGCAGCCTCCGCCAGATCCCTGGCCTTATCCACGGCAACACCGGCGTACTCCTGCGCCTTCTTGCCCAAGGTGTTCAGATTGTCCAGAATGCTCATGCTGTTTCTCCTTTCAAATATTGCTGTTCTATCGCTGCATAGTATACCGCGTTTTGTCCGCCGATGCAAGCGGACAATGGCGAAATTTACACACTGTTCACGAGCCGGTCAATGCTCGATCCAGTCCGCCGCACGGGACACCCCCCGCTTCCACAGCCGGTAGTTCCGGTCGCAGTCCGCCTGCGTCCCCTCCGGCAGGAACACCCGCTGGCTGCGGCGCAGAGCCTTCAGCTCCTCCATGTCCCGCCAGACGCCGCAGCTCAGACCCGCCAGCGCCGCCGCGCCGAAGGCCGTCGTCTCCACCATCTCCGGACGATCCACCGGGATGCGCAGCAGATCCGCCTGCATTTGCAGCAGGATATCGGACACGCTGGCGCCGCCGTCCGCCCGCAGCATGGTGATGTCACAGCCGGCGTCCTGCCGCATGGCCAGCATCAGATCCGTGACCTGATAGGCGATGCACTCCAGCACCGCACGGGCCAGATGGCCCCGGCCTGTGCCCCGTGTGATGCCCAGCACCGCGCCCCGGGCGTACATGTCCCAGTAGGGCGCGCCCAGCCCCGTGAAGGCCGGCACCACCACCACGCCGCCGCTGTCCGGCACCGTGGCCGCCAGCGTATTGATCTCCGGCGCGGAGGAGATGATGTGCAGCTCGTCCCGCAGCCACTGGATGGTGCTGCCGCCGTTGAAAACGCTGCCCTCCAGCGCGTAGGTAGTCCTGTCCCCCACCTGCCACGCCACGGACGTCACCAGTCCCGCCCGGCTGCGCACCGGCGTATCGCCCACGTTCATCAGGGTGAAGCAGCCGGTGCCGTATGTATTCTTGGCCTCGCCGGGGGCGAAGCAGGTCTGGCCGAACAGGGCGGCCTGCTGGTCGCCGGCGGCGCCGCACACCGGCACGCCCGCCAGCTTCTCCAGCCCCTCGATGCCGGGGCGCACCGTGCCGTAGACCATGCTGTTGGGCACGGGACGGGGCAGCATGGCCATGGGGACGCCCAGAATACCGCACAGCTCCTCGTCCCAGCACAGGCGGCGGATGTCAAAGAGCATGGTGCGGCTGGCGTTGGAGTAGTCCGTGACGTGCTGCCCGGTGAGCTGCCAGATGAGCCACGTCTCCACGGTGCCGAACAGCACCTCGCCCCGCTCCGCCCGCTGCCGGATGCCGGGGACGTTGTCCAGGATCCAGCGGATCTTGCTGCCGGAGAAGTAGGCGTCGATGAGCAGGCCCGTGGCAGACTGGATGCGCTCGTCCAGTCCCTGCCGCTTCAGATCCTCGCACAGCTCCGCCGTGCGGCGGCACTGCCAGACGATGGCGTTATACACCGGCTTTCCCGTGGCCTTATCCCAGAGGATGGTCGTCTCCCGCTGGTTGGTGACGCCGATGCCGGCGATGCTGCCGGCGGGAAAGCCCGCGATGGCCTCCGCCGCCGACCGGCGCTCCGTGTCCCAGATCTCCAGGGGGTCGTGCTCCACCCAGCCGTCCCGTGGGTAGTGCTGGGCAAAGGCGTGCTGGGACATGGCCGCGATGCGGCCCTCCCGGTCAAATACGATGGCCCGGGAGCTGGTGGTACCCTGATCCAGCGCCAGAATGTGATCGGACATGGCTTCTCCTCTTTTCTTTTTCATTTTTGTGTGGTACACTATGACCACCATCAGGTTATCTGTGGATTATACCACGAAAGGAGCGGGATTTCCATGACGAATATGAGCGAATTCACCTTCCTGTCCACCGACGGGAAAACACAGCTGCACGGCATGCGCTGGGAGCCGGAGGGCCGCAGCGTCCGGGCCGTGCTGCAGCTCTGCCACGGCGTGGCGGAGCACATCGCCCGGTACGACGCCTTTGCCCGCTATCTCAACAGCCTGGGCATCGCCGTGGTGGGTCACGACCATCTGGGCCACGGCCTGTCCCTGCCGGAGGGCGGCACCCCCGTCTACTTCGGCGAGGGCAACACCTGGCACACCGTGGTTGACGATATCTATGTGCTGCACCAGCGCATCCGCCTGTGGTACCCCGACGTGCCCCTGTGCATCATGGGCCACAGCATGGGATCGTTCCTGACCCGCACCTATCTCATCCGCTATCCCGGCACCGTGAAGGCCGCCATCATCATGGGCACCGGCTGGCAGCCCAAGGCCGTCATCGCAGGCGGTCTGGCGGTGGCCAAGGCCGTGGGCGCCGTGGTGGGTGAGAGCGGCACCAGCGAGCTGGTGACGAAGCTGGCCTTCGGCGCGTACAACAGGCTGTTCGCCCCCAACCGCACCAGCTGCGACTGGCTGTCCGCCGACACGGACAACGTGGACGCCTACATGGCCGATCCCCTGTGCGGCGCGGACGCCACGGTGGGGCTGTTCCGCCAGATGCTGCTGGGCATCCGGTTCAACCAGCGGCTCAGCAATCTGCGGCAGATGGATCCCCAGACGCCGGTGCTGTTCATCGCCGGCGGCAAAGACCCGGTGGGCGACTGCGGCAACGGCGTGCGCCGGACGTATCAGGAGTTCCGCCGCGCCGGTGTGCAGGACTGTACGCTGAAGCTGTACCCCGGTCTGCGCCACGAGATCCTCAATGAGAAGGCCCAGCAGCGGCAGATCTTTGAGGATATCGGCCTGTGGCTCACCGCCAAGCTCTAAGCCCGCAGCGCGGCGGCAAGGCGGGGCAGGGACATGAGGTCGATATCCCCGCTGCGGCGCAGCACACGGGCGGACAGAAAGCAGTCCGCCACCAGCACCAGCAGCGCCGCGCAGGTGACGGCCGGCGGCATGCTCCGCGCCAGCGCGGACACCCACGGGTGGACGTACCGCACCGTCAGGGCCGTCAGCGGCCCCCAGACCAGCGCGAACGGCACACAGACACGGCGGTTCAGATCCATCTTGGTGGCGCTGTAATCCCAGAACATGACGCCCAGCAGCTTTTCGTAGAGAAAATGGACGGCGTACTCCACCGCCGTGGCCGTCAGGCCGCCGTACAGCGCCAGACGCCAGAACGTGCCGGTCATGTCCGGCGGCAGACCCAGCACCGCCAGCATGGCGAGGCCGTACACCGGGCACAGCGGCAGCAGCAGAAAGCACTTGCGCACCCGGTGGGGCGGGCGGCGCACCGCCGCGTACAGCTTTTCCAGCACATAGCCGCCGAGGCTGTACAGCAAAAACAGCCAGAATCCATAAAAAAGCAAGACACGCACCTCCTGCTCCACAGTTTGCGCGGCGGAGGGGCGAATGATACGGGAGGAACGAAACATGACGGATTGGGAAGCCCTGCGGGAGGAATGCCTGCACTGTCGCGCCTGCACGCTGGCGGACACCCGGACGAAGGTGGTGTTCGGCGTGGGCGCGGAAAACGCGGAGGTACTGCTGATCGGCGAGGCGCCGGGCGCCAATGAGGACGCGCAGGGCGAGCCCTTCGTGGGACGGGCCGGTAAGCTGCTGGACGATATGCTGGCCATGATCGGGCTGGATCGCAGCCGCATCTACATCACCAACTCCGTCAAGTGCCGTCCGCCCCAGAACCGCGACCCGCTGAACACGGAGAAGGACGCCTGCCGGGGGTATCTGTCCCGGCAGCTGGCACTGATGAAGCCCAAGATCATCGTATGTCTGGGCCGTATCAGCGCCATGGAGATCATCAAGGAGGACTTCAGGATCACCCAGGAGCACGGCCAGTTCTTTGAGAAGGACGGCATCCAGATGATGGCGCTGTACCACCCCGCCGCCCTGCTCCGCGACCCCCGGAGGAAGCCGGAGACCTTCGAGGATCTGAAGCGCCTGCAGGCCAAGATCCGGGAGATATGCGACCACACGCCGCTGGAATTTGCGTGACGCCATGGAGATCGGGCACATCGCCCTGTATGTACAGGAGCTGGAGCGAGCCAGAGAGTTCTTCGTGCGGTATCTCGGCGCGGCATCCGACGGCGGCTATCACAATCCGAAAACGGGGTTCCGCTCCTACTTCCTCACCTTTGACGGCGGGGCGCGGCTGGAGCTGATGCACCGGCCGGACATGGCGGCGCTGCCGAAGGATCCTGTTCGCGCCGGCTACGCGCACATCGCGTTCCGCGTGGGCAGCCGGGAGCGGGTGGACGCCCTGACCGCCCGGCTGCGGAACGACGGGTACGAGGTGGTCAGCGGGCCGCGGACAACGGGGGACGGCTACTATGAAAGCTGCATCGCCGCCGTGGAGGGGAACCTCATCGAGATCACGGTATAAAGCAGCAGCGCATCCGCTTTCCGCGGATGCGCTGCTGCTTTATTTCCCCCTGCCGAAATGCAAGGATGTCCGTGTGGTTTACCGCTTCCGGCGGCGCAGGACGGCGGCGCCCGCGCCGGACAGCACGGCGGAGACGGCGTACAGCGCCGTGCCGGCGTCAAAGGTCTTGGGCGAGCTGTAGCCGCCGGTGCTCTGGCCGCCGCTCTGCGTCAGGGCGCTCCAGTCCACATTGTTCCAACTGCCGACGCCGCTGTCGGCGATGCCGGGGGCATTGCCGGTGACGGTCAGCGTGTAGCCGCGCCAGATGTGGTGGCGGTTGTAGTAGTCGTCGCGGATCTCGTTGATGGTAACCTTGCCGTCCTCATAGTCGGTGCCGGTATAGGTCAGCTTGGAGCCGGTGTAGATGGTGGTCATCAGGCTCTTGTCCTCCCGCTCCGGGCAGGTGTAGGTGCCGTCGGGCAGGTCATCGTAGTTGGTGACGGTCATGACCACGGTATCCGCCGAGACGGTGTAGGTGATCTCCACCGCACCCAGATCGGGGAAGCCCACGGTCAGGGTGCCGCTTTCGGCGCCGAAGCAGCCCGCCGCGCCCTCGAAGGTGGTGGTCTTTCCGGTGAGCGCGAAGGTCTTTTTCTCGTGGGTATCCGTGTAGTTATTGCGGACGACGGTATTGACGGTCGTCTTGCTGCCGCCGGTAACGTCCGTGACGCCGGCCAGCGCCGGGGTCAGGAGCAGCAGGGTCATGCAGAGCGCCAGCAGCAGGCCCAGCGGGCCGCGGTCGTTCTTTTTCATGTGCAGTACCTCCCTGTCGGTGTTTTTCTTTATTCTACCAGACCGGGCGGCAGGTGCAACAGAGTTGCCGGGATCGTCAACTGCCAGTTGCGGAAACAAAGCTTCCGGCGTATAATGGCAGCAAAGCAACACAGGAGGTGCGCTATGCGTTTTTGTCAGCAGCTGCAGGTATGGATGGAGCAAACGGACTGCCGGGCCAGTGAGCTGTGCGCCCGGGCGGGCATCGCCGCGCCGTCCCTGAGCCGCTACCGGTCGGGGGAGCGGACGCCGGGACGGGATTCCGCCGCCATGGACGGTCTGTGCCGCGCACTGGCGGCACTGGCGCAGGAGAAGGGCGTCCCCGGTATGACGGAGGCGGAGGTGCGGGCGGGGTTCCTGTCCTGCGAGGAGTACACTGACGACCGGCGCGCCCGCCTGCGGGAGAACTTCAACACGCTGGTGGAGGTGATGGAGGTCAGCGTCAGCCGTCTGTGCCGGTACGCCAACTACGACCCGTCCACCATTTTCCGGTTCCGCAGCGGGGCGCGGCAGCCGGCGGAGCCGGAGCGATTCGCCGACGCGGTGGCCGCCTATGTGTCGCGGGAGCTGGACGATGTACAGCACCGGGAGATCGCCGGGGAGCTGCTGGACTGCGGGGCCGACGCGCTGGCCGACCGGGCCGTGTACTGCCAGAGGCTGCGGGACTGGCTGCTGGGCAGCCACGCGCCACGGCAGGACGGCGTCCGCCATTTTCTGGCCAGACTGGACGAGTTCGACCTGAACGAGTACATACGCTCCATCCGCTTTGACGAGCTGAAGGTGCCCACGGCGCCGTTCCAGCTGCCCACGTCGCGCAGCTATTTCGGGCTGCAGCAGATGATGGAGAGCGAGCTGGACTTCATGAAGGCGGCGGTGCTGTCCCGCTCCATGGAGCCGGTGATCCTGTACAGCGACATGCCCATGGAGCAGATGGCGCAGGATCCCGAGTTCCCGAAAAAGTGGATGTTCGGCATGGCCATGCTGCTGAAAAAGGGGCTGACGCTGCGGATCATCCACAACATCGACCGCTCCATGTCGGAGATGATGCTGGGGCTGGAGAGCTTCATCCCCATGTACATGACGGGGCAGATCGAGCCGTACTACTTCAAGACGCCGCAAAACGGCGTGTTCCTGCACTTCATGCGCTCCGCCGGAACGGTAGCCCTCACCGGCGAGGCGGTGGCCGGACACCACAGCGAGGGGCGGTACGACCTGACGAAGGCGAAAGGTGAGGTGGCCTACTGCCGCCGCCGGGCCGAGGCCATGCTGGAAAACGCCAGTCCGCTGATGGACATTTACCGGGAGGACGGCGCGGCGCGGCTCAACGCCTTTCTGCTGGCGGACAGCCGCACGCCGGGGCGGAGGCGGCACATCCTGCACACGCCCCCGCTGTGTACCATGGAGCCGGACTATCTGGCGGCGCTGCTGGAAAAGCAGGGACTGCCGGAGGAGAACCGGCAGCGCATCCGCGCCTATGCCCGGACGCGGCGGGAGCAGCTGGAGACGATCCTGCTGACGGACACGGTGCATCTGGAGCTGCCCCGGCTGACGGAGCGGGCCTTTGCCCAGTTTCCCCCCGCCCTGCCGCTGTCGGGCCTGTTCTATGGACAGGACGTGCCCTACACCTACGAGACGTATCTGGCGCACCTGGCCCAGACGGAGGCGTTTGCCGCCGCCCATCCCCGCTGTGAGCTGGAATTCACCGGCGGCGGGGCCTTCCGGAACCTGCAGATCACCATTCACGAGGGGCAGTGGGCCATGGTATCCAAGGGGAAGTCGCCCGCCATCCACTTCGTCATCCGGCACCCCAAGCTGCGGGCCGCCATCGAGCGGTTCGTCCCGCCGGTGGTGGAGGAATAACCGCAGTAGACAAACAGCGTTTTGCATAGTATACTGTATATACATTTTTTGAGGAGAAGAGAGGACGCTGTTTATGGAGCAGAAGCTGAAGGGGATCGTGGGGCAGTACGCCATGATCACCCTGTCCTGTGCGCTGTACGCCGTGGGCTTCAACTGGTGCTTTGACCCCAACCACCTGAGCGTGGGCGGCTTTACCGGTGTGGCCCAGATCATCAACTTTTTCATCCCGCAGGCGCCCATCGGTACGATCATCGTGGTGCTGAACCTGCCGCTGTTCATCCTGAGCTGGAAAAAGGTAGGGCGGCAGTGGCTGTACGCCACGCTGTACGCCACGCTGGTCAGCTCCGGCATGATCGACCTGCTGGCCGGCGTGTACACGTTCAGACCCATGGAGCCCATGCTGGCGGCCATCTACGGCGGCGTCATCGTGGGTCTCGGCTGCGGCCTGATGCTGCGGTACAGCGCCACCACCGGCGGCACCGAGCTGGCGGCGCGGCTGCTGAAGCTGAAATTTCCGGGGCTGTCCATCGGTACGCTGTGCCTGTCCATCGACGCCATCGTGGTCATCTCCTACGCTGCGGTGTTCCGCGACCTGACGCAGGCGCTGTACGCCATGGTAGCGCTGTTCATCATCTCCAAGGTGATGGATCGGGTGGTCTATGGCGGCAACGGGGCGAAAATGGCCTACATCATCTCCGAGCAGTACGAGGCCATCACCGCCAAGCTGCTGGAGCTGGATCGGGGCGTCACGCTGCTGGAGGGCCGGGGCGGCTTCAGCGGCAGGCCCAAGAACGTGATCCTGTGCGCCTTCAGCCGGGCGCAGATCGTCAGCATCAAGTCCATCGTCAAGCAGGCCGACCCCGACGCCTTCATCATCGTGTGCGACGCCTACGAGATACTGGGCGAGGGCTTCGGCGTCAACAGGCCCGACGGGCTGTAAGCAAAGCGCAGAACACCCGCAGTCTTGCGACTGCGGGTGTTTTTTTGTGTTCCGCTCAGTCCAGCGCGTCGTGGCTCTCGAACACGTCGTGGATGGAGCCGCAGCGATCCGGGGCGGAGGGTGTCTCCGCCGGGGCGATGCCCCTGGCCATCTGCAGCTCCTGCCACTTCTCCCGGGTGATGAGGAGCTGCCGGGGCTTGGAGCCCTCGAAGGGTCCGACGTAGCCCCGCTCCTCCATCTGATCCACCAGACGGGCAGCGCGGGAGTAGCCCAGCTTCAGGCGGCGCTGGAGCATGGATACGGAGGCCTGCCCCGTCTCCAGCACCACCTCCACGGCGGCGGGCAGCAGCTCGTCGCCGTCCTCGCCGTCGGCGGCGGTATCGGCCGGGGCGGACTTGCCCTTGTCGGCCTTGGCGTCCACCGCCTGCTGGATCTTCTCGATGACATCCTGATCGTAGTGGGCCTCGCCGGCGGCGTCCTTGACGAAGGCCACCACCCGCTCGATCTCCTCCGGTGTGATGAAGCAGCCCTGTACGCGGGTGGGCTTGCTGTCGCCCAGCGGGGAGTAAAGCATGTCGCCTTTACCCACCAGCTTTTCCGCGCCGGGGGTGTCCAGAATGATGCGGGACTCCATGGAGCTGGCCACGGCGAAGGCGATGCGGCTGGGGATGTTGGCCTTCATCAGGCCGGTGATGACGTCGGCAGAGGGACGCTGGGTGGCCACCACCAGATGCATGCCGGCGGCACGGCCCATCTGGGCCACACGGCAGATGGATTCCTCCACCTCCTTGGCGGCCACCAGCATCAGGTCGGCCAGCTCGTCGATGACCACCACCACGGTGGGCAGCTTCTTCACGTCCTCGTCCGTCTCGGACAGGGCGTTGTAGCCCGCCAGATCCTTGACGCCCTTCTCGGAGAACATCTTGTAGCGCTTCATCATCTCGAACACCGCCCACTGCAGGGCGCCGGCGGCCTTCTTGGGGTCGGTGACCACAGGGATCAGCAGGTGAGGGATGCCGTTGTAGGGCGCCAGCTCCACCATCTTGGGGTCCACCATGATGAAGCGCACCTCGTCCGGCGTGGATTTATAGAGGATGCTGACGATGAGGGAGTTGGTACACACGGATTTGCCGGAGCCGGTGGTACCGGCGATGAGCACATGGGGCAGGCGGGCGATGTTGCCCACGATATTATTGCCGCCGATGTCCTTGCCCACGGCAAAGGCCACCGGGGACGGGTGGCGGGTGAACTCACGGGACTCGATGACATCCCGGATGCGCACGGCGGTGACGGTGCGGTTGGGCACCTCGATGCCCACCACGGAGATCTTGTTGGGCACCGGCGCCACGCGGACGCCGCTGGCGCCCAGCGCCAGCGCGATATCGTCGGACAGGTTGGTGACCTTGCTGAGCTTGACGCCCTGCTCCAGCGTGAACTCGTAGCGGGTGACGCTGGGGCCGTGGACAACGTCGCCGGCGGCGGCGTCCACGCCGAAGGAGCGCAGGGCCTCCGCCAGACGGCGGGAGTTATTGCGCAGCTCCGCGCCCACCTCGGTGCAGTTATCGGCGCGGTTCTCCTCCAGCAGGGTGATGGGCGGGTAGCGGTAGGCCTCCTCGCCCTGCGCCAGCTCCTGCTCAATGGCCTGTCCCACCTCCTCGGCGGCGGACTGCACCTCCTGCTGGAGCTGGGCCTTCTTTTTCTTGCCGGACACCGGCTCCTTTGCCGGGGCCGGCTCCTGCGGCGCAGGAGCAGCGGCGGCAGGCGCGGCATCGGGCTGTGCCAGCACCTGATCCGGCGTCCGGACGGCGGCGGACCTGCGGGAGAAGAAGTCCTTCTTCGCGCCGCCCTCCATGGCGGAGGGCTCGCCGTCCAGCGGGATATCGAAATCGGCCCGCTTCCGGCCGGGCTTGTCCCGCGCCGGCTTCTCCGGGGCGGGCGGCTCCTTCCGCCGGGGCAGCGGCTCAAAGCCGTCGTCCAGCAGATCGTCCCCGTCGTCCTCGTCCTCCCAGCGGCTGCCGCGGTACTCCCTGACCTTGTCCACCGCCTGCTGGGGCGTCATGTGCAGCGCGCCCAGCAGCGCCGCCAGCAGCAGCACCACGAAAATGATGATGGACACCACCTTGCTCAGCAGCGCCTCGCTGCCCAGCGCCAGACCGCCGGACACCACGCCGCCGCAGGTCAGGGCCTGTCCGTCCGCCCACAGACGGGACAGCAGGCCGCCGCCCAGCTCATACGCAGTGCGGCAGAAGATCAGATGCCACAGCACACCCGCCAGCAGCGGCACCAGCAGCGTACAGGTGGTACGCAGGATCACGGGACGGCCCTGATGCCGCAGCTGGATGACCGCCGCGCCCAGCAGCGCCGGAGCGGTCAGATAGAAGCCCCAGCCCAGCAGGCCCCTGAGCACCCTGGCGATAAGCGTCAGCAGCAGCGCGTCTACATTGAAATAGCTCACCAGCACACACAGCGCCAGCAGCAGGCAGACGACGCCCCCCACCAGACGCGCCGTGCCGTTATAGGCGGGCGGCTCCGGTCTGGGCGGGGTCTTTTTCCCTTTCGTTGTTTTCTTTCGTGTCGATGCCATAGCTTTCCTCACTTATCTCACTTGACGGCCTGCAGCACCAATGTCAGGATGCCCACCGCCCAGCAGTAATAGGCAAACGCGCCAAAGCGGCCCTTGTCCGCCACATATTTCAGCAGGCGGATGCACAGATACCCCACCACGGCGGCGGTAACGACGCCCACCAGATACATGGGCACCTCCGCGCCGTTGATGCCGGCCCGCGCCGCGTCGCCGACGGACAGGATGTTGGCGCCCAGCACGGCGGGAATGCTCAGCAGGAACGAGAACCGCACGGCGAACCGGCGCTCATAGCCCACGAAGCAGCCGGCGGTGATGGTCATGCCGGAGCGGGAGACGCCGGGCAGCGTGGCGACGGCCTGCCCCACGCCCACCAGCAGGGCGTCCACCCATGTGGCGCTGCGCTCGGTCTTGCGGCCCTTGCGCACCCGGTCGCACAGGAACAGCAGGATACCGGTGACGATCAGCGCCGCGCCCACGAACACCATATTGTCGCTCAGGCCCTGCACCGCCTTGCGGATGGGCAGCACCGCGAACAGCGGCAGCGTGCCCACGACGATCAGCAGGATCAGCCGCCGGGCCGGCGGCACCGGCGACGGCGTGGAGCGGTGCGCCAGATCGCCGATGCCCCGGAATAGCTCCACCACCATCTCGCAGATGTCCTTCCAGTAGGCGGCGAACACCGCGATCAGCGTACCCAGATGCAGCAGCACGTCGAAGAACTCCGGCACACTGCCGGCCTCCTGCATACCCAGCAGGTTCTGGGCGATGGCCAGATGGCCGGAGCTGGAGATGGGCAGGAACTCCGCCACGCCCTGTACCAGTCCCAGCAGAAATGCAGTCAAGTATGTCATAGCTGTACCTCACGTTAAATTTGAATACAAATTGTTATATATTGTCGAAATTATCCCGCATGTTGTCGATGCAGTTGTCATAACACGGATACTATACCACATAAACGGAGAAAATGCCACTGGAATTTGACTTCTGCACAGAATCGACGAAAGTTTCTTATTATGATAACTCTTGTGAATGATGTAGCATTTGACCAAATTCACAAAAACGGGATGGTCATTTTCTACGGCTTGCCCGTTGTGGGAAACATGCTTTTGTGGTATTCTAATACAAATATACGCAGAGGGCCTCCCCTGCGGTATAAAGCATACGACACGGGGGAAGGCCGCATAGGGGTCTTCCCCTGTCTGCCTGTATCTGGAAAGGCGGTGAGTGAACTGTACCGGGAAAAGATCGACGCCCTGCAGGCGGCGGAGAGCCGTCTGCTGGCACAGAGGGCCGCAGCCCAGAGTGCGGCAGCGGAGCAGGTGCGGCAGGCCGAAAAGGACGGCGCCGCGCTGGTGGCCGCCGCGCAGGAAGCGGCGCGCCGTGATGCCGCCGATGCGCTGCGCCGGGCGGAGGCGCAGGCCGATACGGAGCGGGCGGCCATGCTGGCCCGCACGGAGCAGGACTGCGCGGCCCTGCGGGAGACGGCGCTGGGCCGTATGGACGGCGCGGTGGCCTATCTGCTGGAAAAGGTGGTGAAGCGGTAGATGGCCATTGTGAAAATGAAGCGGCTGCAGATCCTGGCGCTGGAGCGTGACCACGACGCCATGCTGCGGCGGCTGCAGCACATGGGCTGCGTGGAGATCAGCGAGCCGGACACGGCGGCGCTGCCCGACAGCCTGCGCCGGTGTGACACGGCGGCAGCGGACTGCCTGGCCCGGCAGCGGCAGCTGCAGACGGCTATGGACACCCTGCGCCGCATAGCACCGCCCAAAAAGGCGGGTCTGCTGGCGCCCCGGCCCCGGATCACCGAAATGGCGTATCTGGACGAGGCGGCGCTGGCGCGGGAGCTGGAGACGGCGCAGCGCATCAACCAGCTGGCGGCGGACATCAACCGTCTTACCGCCAGAGAGACGCAGCTGCGCAGCGAGCAGGCGGCGCTGAGCCCGTGGCGGAGCCTTGACGTTCCGCTGGAGCTGACGGAGACGCGGTGGTGCGACATCACCGCCGGCACGCTGCCCCCCTTCGCCCGCTGGGACGAGGTGCAGGGCGCGCTGACCGCGCAGATACCGGAGGCGGAGGCGTATCAGCTGTACGCCGACCGGGAGCAGCAGTGCGTCCTGCTGCTGACCCACAAGGCCGTCACGGCGGCGGCGCTGGAGCTGCTGCGGGGCTTCGGCTTCACCGGCGGTCAGCTGAAGGGGCGCAGCGGCACGCCGGAGGAGAACCTGACGGCGCTGGCGGACGCCCTGCGGCAGACGGCCGCAGAGAAGGAGGAAGCCCGTCAGGCACTGACGGCGCTGGGCGATCAGCTGCCTGACCTGCAGCTGGGCTGCGACCGGCTGCGCTCCCGGCTCATGCGGGAGGAAAACCGGAAGCGGCTGCTGACAGACGGCTGTATCGTAGCCTTCGACGGCTGGATACCCGCGGCCAAGCTGCCCAAGCTGGCGGCATGGCTGGACACGCTGGACTGTGCCTACGACGCCAGCGACCCCACGGCGGAGGAGATACCCGACGTGCCGGTGGCCCTCCACGGCAACGTGCTGACCCGCTCCATGAACTGCATTACGGAGCAGTACTCCATGCCCGCCTACGACGGTGTGGATCCCAATCCCATCATGGCCCCGTTCTTTATCTTCTTTTTCGGCATGATGATGGCGGACATGGGCTATGGACTGGCCATGATCGTCGGCTCCCTGCTGTTTCTGAAGAAGAAGCGGCCCGACAACAGGAGCTTCATGGAGATGATCTTCTGGTGCGGCATCATGACCTTTATCTTCGGCGCGCTGACCGGCGGCTTTCTGGGGGACTTTATCCCCCAGCTGTGCAGGCTCATCGACCCCGCCAGCACCGTTGCCCTGCCGTCGCTGTTCGACCCGCTGAACGACACCATGGCCATCATGGTGGGCTCGCTGGTGCTGGGCGGCATTCAGGTGTTCACCGGCATGACCGTCAGCGTGGTGGAGAAGTGCCGGAACGGGCACTTCGCAGACGCGCTGTTCGACGAGATCACATGGTGGATCATCCTGGCCGGCGGCGCTATGGCCATACTGGGCGTGGGCAGCATCGGCGGCGTGCCGGTGGTGCTGTGCATCGGCGGTGTGATGCTGCTGTACGGCGCGGGCCGGGGCAAAAGGGGCTTCGGCAAGGTCACCGGTGTGGTGGCCGCTGTGTACAACGGCGTTACCGGCTTTTTCAGCGACATCCTGTCCTATGTGCGGCTGATGGCGCTGATGCTGTCCGGCGCGGTGCTGGCGCAGGTGTTCAATATGCTGGGCGCCACCACCGGCAACATCGTGACGTTCATCATCATCTCGCTGGTGGGCAACACCCTGAATCTGGCGCTGAACCTGCTGGGCTGCTACGTCCACGATATGCGCTTGCAGTTTCTGGAATTCTTCGGGCGGTTTTACAAGGACGGCGGCAAGGCCTTCCGTCCCCTGTGTATGCGATCCAACTATGTAGAGATCATGAAGGAGGAACATGAACAATGAGTATTCTCGAATCCATCGGCGGACTGGGTTTCGCCATTCTGGGCGCGGCGCTGACCGCCGGTCTGTGCTGCATCGGCTCCGCCAAGGGTACCGGCATGGTGGGTGAGGCCGCCGCCGGTCTGACCAGCGAGGACCCTGACAAGTCCACCAAGTGCCTGATCTTACAGGTGCTACCCGGTACACAGGGTCTGTACGGCTTTGTGGCGCTGTTCATCGTGCTGGGACAGGTGGGTCTGCTCAGCGGCAGCGCCGCGGCAATCACGCTGACGCAGGGTATGGCGTTCTTCGCCGCCTGTCTGCCCATTATGCTGGGCGGCTGGCTCAGCGCCATCTTCCAGGGCCGGGTGGCCGCCGCCTCCATCAACATCGTGGCCAAGCGTCCGGAGGCCGCCACCAAGGGCATCATCTACTGCGGCATCGTGGAGTTCTACGCCATTCTGTCGCTGGTGGCCACCATCATGATCTCCCTGAACATCCTGAAGTAAGGCGGGTGCCGCTATGAACGGACTGGACAAGATCATTGCCCGCATGGAGTCGGATATCCAGGCGGAGTGCGACGCGCTGGCGGCCAACGCCGCCGAGAACGCCGCCGCCATCCGCCGGGACTATCAGGCGCAGGCGGACGCCGCCGCCCGTGACAGCGCACAGCGCGCACAGACGCAGGCGGCGGAGCATCTGGAGCATCTCAACGGCAGCAGCCAGCTGGCCTGCCGCCAGCGGGTGCTGGCCGCCAAGCAGCAGCTGATCGACGAGGCCTTTGCCCGAACGGCGCAGGCACTGGCGGCGCTGCCGCAGGCGGACTACATCGACCTGCTGGCCGCGCTGGCGGCGGAGAACGGCAGCGGCGACGAGGAGCTGCTGCTGTCCGCCCGCGACCGGGAGGCCGTGGGCGCGGCGGTGGTGGACGCCGCCAACGCCAGAAAGCCCGGCGCGTCCTTCCGCCTGTCCGGCGAGACGCGGGACACAGGCGGCGGGCTGGTGCTGCGGCGGGGCCGCGTGGAGCTGAATTGCAGCTTTACGGAAAAGCTGCGCCAGCTGCGGCAGGAGGAGTCCTCCGCCGTGGCGCGGCTGCTGTTTGACTGAAAGGGGGCGACCCTTTGACAAAGCGCAGAAAGGACACGGACTATCTGTTCCTCTCCGCCCGCATCCGGAGTCTGGAGAAGAATCTGCTGACCTCCCAGCGACTGGAGCAGCTTTTACAGGCGCCGTCGGCGGAGAGCTGCTCCCAGCTTCTGACCGATCTGGGGTACGAGCCCATCCGGGACGAGGCCACCCTGCAGGCGAGCCTGAAAAAGCAGCGGGAGGCGGTGTTCGCCGAGCTGGAGCGGTTCATGCCGGAGAAGGAGCTGCTGGACGTGTTCCGCATCAAATACGACTACCACAATATCAAGGTGCTGCTGAAGGCGCCGGAGAGCGCGGAGCGTCTGCTGATGGACGCGGGCACCATCCCCGCCGGGGACTTGCAACGGCAGTATGCCGACAGCGGAAGCTGGCAGTTTCTCCCCGGCGATATGGCCGCAGCCGCCGAAAAGGCCGCCCAGCTGCTGGCGGAGACGGGCAGCGCCCAGCGCAGCGACTGTGTGCTGGATCGCGCCTGCTTTGCACAGCTGGAAAAGCTGGCGGCGGACAGCCGGTGTGCGTACCTGCAGCGCTATGTCCGTGCCATGATCGACGCCGCCAACCTCCGCTCGCTGGTGCGGACGGAGCGGCTGCACATGGATCCCGGCTTTTTGCAGGAGGTGCTGTTTGAGGGCGGCAGCGTGCCGGTGGACGCCCTTCGAGCCGGCGTCGGAAACGGTGTGGCCGCCCTGTTCCGCAGCACACCGCTGCGGGAGGCGGCGGAAAAAGGCGAGGAGGCCGTCAAGGGCGGCAGCCTGACAGCCTTTGAAAGGGCCTGCGATAACGCGGTGCTGAAAACCGCCGCCGGTGCGCGGCAGGTACCCTTCGGCGTGGAGGTAGCGCTGGGCTATCTCATCGCCAAGGAGGCGGAGTGGACGGCTGTGCGCATCGTCATGGCCGGGCGGCTGGCGGGGTTGTCCGCCGACGCCATACGGGAAAGGCTGCGTGATGCGTATGTATAAGATCGCCGTACTGGGCGACCGCGACAGTGTGCTGGGTTTTCGGGCGCTGGGGCTGGACGTGTTCTTCGCCGACGACGCCGAGACGGGCCGCAAGGCCCTGCGCCGGCTGGCGCAGGAGAGCTACGCCGTGATCTATGTGACGGAGCAGCTGGCGCAGGAGCTGTCGGCGGAGATCGCCCGCTATCAGGACGATATGCTGCCCGCCGTCATCCTCATCCCCGGCAAGGGCGGCGCGCTGGGTCTTGCAGACCGGGCGCTGCACGCGGCGGTGGAACGCGCCGTGGGCGCGGATATTTCCTGAAAGGAGCAAGAGAATGGGCAAGATCATCAAAGTCTCCGGCCCGCTGGTGGTGGCCGACGGCATGGCGGATGCCAGCATGGCGGACGTGGTGCGCGTGGGGCCCCAGCATCTGATCGGAGAGATCCTGAATATGACCGGCGACCGGGCCTCCATTCAGGTGTACGAGGAGACATCCGGCCTCGGCCCCGGCGCGGAGGTGGTCACCACCGGCGCGCCCCTCAGCGTGGAGCTGGGCCCGGGCCTGATCGAGAATATCTACGACGGTATCCAGCGTCCGCTGGAGGAGATCGTCCGCCGGGTGGGCGCCAACATCACCCGCGGCATTCAGGTGCCGCCGCTGGACCGTGAGAAGCTTTGGGCCTTTACACCCACCGCCGCCACAGGCGACGCCGTCACCGGCGGCGACATGCTGGGCACCGTGCCGGAGACGGCGTCGGTGCTGCATAAGATCATGGTGCCGGTGGGCGTCAGCGGCACGGTGGAGTGGGTGGCGGAGGCCGGACAGTACAGCATCACCCAGCCCATCGCCCGCCTCCGCACAGCGGACGGCGCGGTGCGGGAGCTGACCATGGTGCAGAGGTGGCCCGTTCGCGTGGGCCGTCCCTACAAGAAGAAATTCCCGCCGGAGACGCCTTTGCAGTCGGGCCAGCGGGTCATCGACACCATGTTCCCCATCGCCAAGGGCGGCACCGCCGCCGTACCGGGCCCCTTCGGCTCCGGCAAGACCGTGGTGCAGCACCAGCTGGCCAAGTGGTCGGATGTGGACATCGTGGTCTACATCGGCTGCGGCGAGCGGGGCAACGAGATGACCGACGTGCTGCGGGAGTTCCCGGAGCTGACAGATCCCCGCACCGGCGAGAGCCTGATGAAGCGGACGGTGCTTATCGCCAACACCTCCGACATGCCGGTGGCCGCCCGGGAGGCGTCGGTCTACACCGGCATCACCATCGCCGAGTACTTCCGGGACATGGGCTACGACGTGGCCGTCATCGCCGACTCCACCTCCCGCTGGGCCGAGGCCCTGCGCGAGATGTCCGGCCGTCTGGAGGAGATGCCCGGCGAGGAGGGCTACCCCGCGTATCTGGCGTCCCGCCTTGCCCAGTTCTACGAGCGGGCCGGTGTGGTGCAGTGCATGGGCACGGAGGAGCGCAGCGGCTCCCTCACCGCCGTGGGCGCGGTGTCGCCTCCCGGCGGCGACCTCAGCGAGCCGGTGGCGCAGGCCACCATGCGCATCGTCAAGGTGTTCTGGTCGCTGGACGCCTCGCTGGCCTACCGGCGGCACTTCCCCGCCATCAACTGGCTGAACTCCTACTCCCTGTATCTGGACGCGGTGACGCCGTGGTTCGACGAACACATGGGCCCGGACTTCATGAAGAACCGCAACCGGGCCATGCACCTTTTGCAGGAGGAGAACGAGCTCAACGAGATCGTACAGCTGGTGGGCAAGGACTCCCTGTCCCCCAAGGATCAGCTGACGCTGGAGATCGCCCGGATGCTGCGGGAGGACTTTCTGCAGCAGAACGCCTTTATGGACGTGGACGCCTATTCCAGCTTCGACCGGCAGATGCGCCTGCTGGCGCTGATCCTGCACTACGAGACACTGTGCCGCGACGCCATCGATAAGGGCGCGGCACTGCCGGCGCTGTTCGCCATCCCCGCCCGGGAGCGGCTGGGCTGGGCCAAGTACGCCGCCGCGGAGGAGTACGCCGCCAACTACCAGCAGGTACACGCCGAGATGGACGGCCAGATCGCCGATCTGGTGAAGAAAGCAGGTGAGGACGCATGATGAAGGAATACCGTACCATTCACGAGGTCTCCGGGCCGCTGATGGTGGTGGAGAACGTGGAGGGCGTCACCTACGACGAGCTGGCGGAGATCCAGCTGCACAGCGGCGAGGTGCGCCGGTGCAAGGTGCTGGAGGTCAACGGCGACCGGGCCGTGGTGCAGCTGTTCGACTCCTCCGCCGGTATCAATCTGCGGGACGCCAGGATCCGTTTTCTGGGACACCCCCTGCAGCTGGGCGTATCCGCCGACATGCTGGGCCGTGTGTTCAACGGCATGGGTGAGCCTATCGACGGCGGCCCCGCCCTGCTGGCCGACAAGTACATGGACATCAACGGCCTGCCCATGAATCCCGCCGCCCGGGACTATCCCAACGAGTTCATTCAGACCGGTATCAGCACCATCGACGGGCTGAACACGCTGGTGCGCGGCCAGAAGCTGCCCATCTTCTCCGGCTCCGGTCTGCCTCACGCCAATCTGGCGGCGCAGATCGCCCGGCAGGCCCGGGTGCTGGACGACAGCTCCAACTTCGCCGTGGTGTTCGCCGCCATCGGCATCACCTTCGAGGAGTCGGAGTTCTTCGTCCGGGAGTTCAAGCGCACCGGCGCCATCCAGCGCACGGTGCTGTTCACCAATCTGGCCAACGACCCCGCCGTGGAGCGTATCGCCACGCCCCGTATGGCCCTGACCGCCGCCGAGTATCTGGCCTTCGAGAAGGAGATGCACGTGCTGGTGATCCTGACGGACATCACCAACTACGCCGAGGCGCTGCGGGAGGTGTCCGCCGCCAAGAAGGAGGTCCCCGGCCGCCGCGGCTATCCCGGCTACCTCTATACCGACCTTGCCAGCATGTACGAGCGGGCCGGGCGGAAGCTGGACTGCAAGGGCTCCATTACCATGATCCCTATCCTGACCATGCCGGAGGACGACAAGACCCACCCCATCCCCGACCTGACGGGCTATATCACCGAGGGGCAGATCATCCTCAGCCGCGACCTGTACCGCAAGAACATCCTGCCGCCGGTGGACGTGCTGCCCAGCCTGTCCCGTCTGAAGGACAAGGGCGTGGGCGCGGGCAAGACCCGGGAGGATCACGCCCCCACCATGAACCAGCTGTTCGCCGCCTACGCCAGCGGCAAGGAGGCCAAGGAGCTGATGACCATTCTGGGCGAGGCCGCCCTCAGCCCCACCGACCTGCTGTACGCCAAATTTGCCGACGAATTTGAAAAGCGCTACGTCTCCCAGGGCTTCGATGAGAACCGCTCCATCGAGGAGACGCTGGATCTGGGCTGGGAGCTGCTGCGGATGCTGCCCAGAAGCGAGCTTAAGCGCATCAAGCCGGAGATGCTGGACAAGTACCTGCCGGAAAAGGAGTGACCGCCTATGGCCGGAAAGACTGTCAATCCCACCCGCATGGAGCTGACCCGGCTGAAGGGACGTCTCAGGACGGCCCGCCGTGGTCACAAGCTGCTGAAGGATAAGCGGGACGAGCTGATGAAGCAGTTTCTGGAGATCGTCCGCCGCAACCGCACGCTCCGGGCCAAGGTGGAGCAGGGCCTGAAGGAGGCCAACGACGCCTTCACCGTGGCCTCCGCCGTCATGGGCCCGGAGATGCTGGAGCAGTCGCTGCTGCGGCCCCAGCGCTTCGTGTCGCTGGACGTGGACGCCCGGAACATCATGAGCGTCAACGTGCCGGTGTTCACGTTCCACACCGAGGGCGGCGAGGGCTCCCTCCTGCCCTACGGCTTCGCCCAGACCAGCGGCGAGCTGGACGCGGCGCTGGAGAAGATGCAGGCGGTGTTCGCCGATATGCTGGAGCTGGCGCAGGTGGAGAAATCCATGCAGCTGCTGGCGCAGGATATTGAGAAGACACGCCGCCGCGTCAATGCGCTGGAATATGTGATGATCCCGGAGACGGAGAAAAACATCCGCTATATCACCATGAAGCTGGACGAGAACGAGCGCGGCAACACCACCCGGCTGATGAAGGTCAAGGACATGGTGCTGCAGGACGCCCATCATTATCAGACGTAAACGCGAAAAAAGAGGAGACGCCGCGCGTCTCCTCTTTTTTATTCCATATCTTTATTCCACATCGCCGGCCCATTCCTGCAGCGCCGACTGGATCAGCGTATCGCCGTCGCCCAGCCCCCAGCTGCGCCACCGGGCCAGCGCACTGCGGAACGGATACACCGCGCCGCCGGACTGCGCGTAGTTGCACCAGCTCTCCAGATACTCCCACTCCGGCGTCAGCGTCTCCGCGTCGTACAGCACATAGACCCGCTGTTCCTCCGCGCCCCGCAGGCGCGACCACTCCGCAGTGATGGTGCTGCGCCGGCTGCTTCCGAAGAAGCTCTGGCTGGTGTAGCTGCCGCTGTCCAGCGCGGCGAAGCCCGCCGTGTACGTCTGCCCCTGCCGGTCACACAGCACGCGGCCTTCCACGATGTTGCCCCGTGCCCAGTTTTCGTCATCGCGCCACATCGGCCAGAGCTCCACGCCCTCCGTCAGGGTCAGCCCCCTGGGCCGCGCCGCGATGTGGTGCAGGAACACCACCCGCTGATAGCCGTCCTGAGGCAGCACCACCGTCACGTGGGTCATGGTGCAGACCTCCTCCACGTCATAGACGCGATAGGTATAGCGGTATGTGCCGTCCTCCTGCTTCTCCGCGCTCTGGTACTGCCAGTCATTGGGCGTGTCCTCGTCCCAGACAGCGGTGGTCACCACCCGATACTTGTCTCCATCATACCGTGTGTCGGTCTGTGTGAGCACCTCACTTGCGCCCGCCAGACCGGCCACCTCCTCGGCAGTCAGGTCGTCCAGCACATTCCGGGGAAAACCCAGCTCCAGCAGCTCCGCGCGGATGGCGGCGTCCTGCGGCGCATCGCTCCGTGCCTGCCAGTTCATGGGATACCGCTGGCCCAGCAGCATGGCCAGCACCACCGCCGACAGCGTCAGGCCCAGATAGCCCCACAGCACCGCCGACGCGGGCAGCCGTACCGGCGCGGCGTGGATGGCGTAGCCGGTGTCCTCCAGCGAGTGGGACAGCTTTACCAGATTCCGCAGGATCACAAGGTACACCGCCAGCACCGGCAGCACCAGCAGCCAGCCCTCCAGGCCGATGAAGGCCAGCGCCATCAGCACCGCGTAAAAGGCCGCCAGTGCCCCCGCGGCGGGAGCGGATGGCTTCTCCGCCCCGGCGGCGCGGGATACGCCGATCATGCCCCGCCACAGGGCGATCAGCGTCGCCTGCATCAGCGCACTGTCGGCATAGGCAAACGCCAGTCCCACGTCCACCGGCAGCGCCAGCAGCACCGCGCAGACGCTGCGCAGGACGGCGGCGGCAACGGACAGGCCATAGGCCCAGCGCAGCGCCCCGTTCTCCCGCCGCAGGGTGCGGAAGCCCAGCACCAGCAGGATACAGCCCAGCGTGGGCAGGATGTCGTCCAGATACAGAATTTGCAGCGTCAGGGTCTTCAGGGCGATGCCCCCCATGATACAGCTCATGGCGGTGCGCCATGGGCTGACGTCCGGTGCGGGCGGCAGGGCGCCGGCGCCCTCTGTCAGCAGCGCGTCAAAGCGCAGATCGTCACTCACAGAAGTCACCTCCCAACAGTTCCCGCAGCCGCTGGCGCAGGCGGTACAGCCGCCCCTCCACGCCCCGCTCCGTCAGGCCCAGCTCGGCGGCGATCTGGGCGGTGGACTGACAGTAGTAGTATTTCCGATAAAACAGCGTCTGCTCCCCGGCAGTCAGGCTCTTGACGGCCCCGGCCAGCAGGCGGGAGCGCTCCTGCCGCAGCAGCTCGTCCTCGGCGCTGCCGCCGCCGTGGGGCACGTCGTCCCCCAGCGCCGTCTCCGGGCGCAAGCCGCGGGCACGGTTCAGGGCGCAGTTGCGGGCCAGCACCGTCAGCCAGCTGCGCAGAGCGCCCTTCTTCCCGTCGAAGCTGCCCGCCGTCTGCCACAGCTTCACGGACACATCGGCAAGGCACTCCTCCCGATCCCGGTCATCCGCCAGGATGGGCGCGATGATGTAGCGCAGCAGGGCGCCGTGGCGGCGCAGCAGCGTCTGCAGAGCCGCTTCGTCTCCGGATGCGATCTGCGCCATCAGGGATGCGTCGTCCACTGTCTCACCGCCTTTCGTGTTTCTCTGCCCTATTATACACGGGCGCGGCGGAAAACCCACGAAAATTTTCCTGCCGGGACGTGAAAACGGGCTGGCCGCCATTTGTCCTCTCTTTGTCGAAATGTTTTTTGGAAAAGGTATTGACACATGGGTACAAGTGTGGTATTCTAATCAATGCCGAATCCGCCGGTGTGGTGGAATGGTAGACACAGGAGACTTAAAATCTCCCGGCAGCAATGCCGTACCGGTTCGAGTCCGGTCACCGGCACCACCGGTACAATGACATATCGCGGAGTAGAGCAGTTGGTAGCTCGTCGGGCTCATAACCCGGAGGTCGGAGGTTCAAGTCCTCCCTCCGCAACCAGATCGAGTGGATGTAACTGATTTCAGTTACATCCACTTTTTTATTACCTGAAAGTATTGACACGGGCATCATTCGTGAGTATACTACAATGATTTAGCGAGAAACGCTGAATGGGTGGCATGGGATTATTTTTAGGAGGTAATAAAAATGTATCACTTTGAGTATGTTTCCAAAAAAGAAGCCGCGCCATACAAGTCCCAGCTTATTGAACTTCTCAACAGAGTACAGGATTATGTCAGAGATGAGTTTACTTTTCAGTTTACATTTATCGGTAGTTCAAGTCATAATATGATTACCTATGATCCCACGACTAATGTTGGTTTTGATTTCGATGTCAACATTGCTGTGAATGACGATAATGAAGATTACTCACCGGAGGACATAAGAACAATTCTGCATAGAGCCTTCTCGCACTTTATGAGAGATTACGCTTATACCAAATGTGAGCAATCCACACGGGTAATTTCAATGAAAGCCGTTGATCCTTGGCATTCGCGAATTACACACAGTTGTGATTTTGCGGTTGTCTACGAAGGACAAGACGGTCAGCAATACATTCGCTTCAACAAAGTACGCAATTACTTTTCGTGGGAATTTCAAACACAACCATATAAAGAACTCGAGTCCAGAGCCGATTACTTAAAGACTAACGGCCATTGGGATGAGGTGTTGGACGTATATCTTGAAAAGAAAAACTCCAACGATAATCCTGACAAGCATTCCCGTTCTCTTTATGCTGAAACTATCAATGAATGTTTCAGCCGGTATTGTAATCACAAATGAATCTTATGTCCGGAGCAGGTTTACGCCTGCTCTGTTTCTTCTTTCTCAAAGGAATCATCACCCGCGTTGTATCCCTCCGGGAACAGCTCTTTCAGACTGTCCGGCGGCTCGCAGGAAACATACTCCACGGCGACGCCCTCGCGGATGTCGGCGGTGTAGTAATGCGTTTGCGGGTGTGGCTGTCATCATGCAACGCGCTGGCCGGCGGATGGTTTGGCAAAAAGTTTGGTTTTTATATTAGCAAAGTTTGCTATGCAAGCGGTGCAAAATGAATTATAATTAGAAGCTGTATAGTGAAAACAGATAGGATGATGGCCATGGAAGAAAATGTGACATATCCGCGCACGCAAAAAGAGCTGGTCTGTATCATGGAAAAAGCCGGCAAAGAGGGACGCCTGCTGGAAACCGTCTTGGATGAGTTTGCGGCGCACCCTTTTCACATGCCCGCGCTGTGGGCCTGCCGGAGCTATCTTCATCAGCTTGACGCGGAGGCGTGCAGGAGCCATCCGGCGCTGCCGCCGCTTCTCGCGCTGCTTTCGGCTATGGAGGGGGATCTGGAGCAGGCACGGGAATATGTGCGCCTGCTGGGGGAAGCTCCAAGGCGCTGGAAGCCACAAGACTTTCGTGAACAGGACTATTATCGGATCTATGCGGAGCTGGTCATGCCTTACACAAGCGACGGGATGTTCCTGCGAATCGTGTTCTTTCTGATAAAGACAGGCATGGTGCCGGTGAGGTCGCTTACGCTGTCTGCCAGCCGTCCCAGCATATTAAACGGATTCCGGGACTTTACAAGGTTTGGCCCGTATCTGGAGCGGTATAAGGATACGATATCCGAGACGGTGCATCAGCTGTATGGCAGCGTCGGCAAGAACGTATACGAGATCCTGCTGGCGGAATGGTGCTATCAGAATAACGATTGCTTCAAATCGCTGATACTTGTGACCGGGACGATCCCGCTGATCGAGCAGGAGAGCGATATGCGCTGCCTGTTCGTGGCGCTGGCGCTGCAGATGAGGATCCTGCTCATGAACGGACAGGCGGGGACGGCAAAGCCGCTGGTTGAAAAAATCCGGAATCGCATTCACGAGACAGGCTGGGAGGAGCTGACCTCCAGCTTAAACGCCCTTGCGTGTCTTGCGGCCTGCTACGACGGGCAGCAGGAGGCCATCGTCGAGTGGCTGGAGCATGACGCGCCCGATGAGAACGGGGACATCTATATGATGGACATGTTCGCCTGGCTGGTAAAGGTACGATGCTATTTACAGGTAGGAAAAAATATGGCCGCCTATGTTCTGGTCAGGCAGCTTATTACACTTTTGGAGCCAGGAAAGCGTTATATGGATCTGTGCGAGTGTCATATGCTTCTTGCCATCATCTGCCATAAGGCGGACGATAGAGAACGTATGTGCGAAGAGCTTGAAACGGCCCTGACGCTGGCAAAACGATACCGGTATATACGACTGCTGGCGGACGAGGGTATCTGCATGGTGCAGATGCTGTCCGTTTACCAGAGAGAAAAAGGCGCGGATGCCTTTACCGGCCAGATCATGGAGCTTGCGGGGAGCGTGAGCAGATACTTCCCCCATTATCTGAAAACTCCGGCGGAATATTACGAGCCGCTGACCGCCACAGAGCAAAAGGTGCTGCGGCTGATGGCGCTGGGCATGAGCAACGATGAGATCGCGGAGAAGCTGGGCCGGAAAACGGGCACGGTAAAGTTTCACAGCAACAGTATTTTCCGAAAGCTCCGGGTGCCAAACCGGCAGCAGGCCGTGAGCCGCGGCGAAGCCATCGGCCTGCTGTAACACGCGGCGGCGAAAAAGAGAACATACAATAAACCGGCAAAAAATTAAGGAGGATATACACATGAGGAAACGCATCACAAGTCTGTTTCTTGTGCTGGCCCTGTGCCTGACGCTGCTGCCCACAGCGGCGCTGGCAGAGGCGTCAAGCCTCGCGGCGCAGGAAGCACGGGGCGGCACCGAGAACGGCGAGGACTACACCGTCGGCGAGGATACCGCCGTGCGGGCCAGAACCCGCGCGGCGGCGACCGGGGAGGTCTATCGGATCTCCAATGCAGACGATCTGGAAGCCTTCTGCAAGCGGGTGAACGGCGGTGAAAGCAGCCTGAACGCCGTGCTGGTGAAGGATGTTTCACGCAATAAGAACTATTCGTGGGAATCGATCAAGGGCTACACCGGCGTCTTTGACGGAAACGGCCATACGATCACCCTTCGGGTAGGCGGCAGAGGAGAGAACAACGCGCTCTTCGGCAGCATCGCCAGCGGCGGCACCGTGCAGGATCTGACCATCCAGATCTATAACTGGAGCGTGAACATATCCAGTGCGACCGGCTCCATCGCGTACTCCAACAACGGCACCATCCAGCGCTGCCAGGCGCTGGACTGGACTGGCGAGAAGAACATCGGCGGCATCGTCTATCACAACGAGAGTGAGGGCGTCGTTAAGGACTGCCGCGTCGGCACGCTGACGCTGAGCAAGAGCCGCGAAAATCTGGTGGGCGGCATCGCCTTTATCAACGACGGTCTGCTCCAGGACTGCTATGTCTCCGGCCGGCTCCAGAGTACATCCAGCGGGCCAAGAGGCGACCTCTCCTCCGCCACGGCCATCGTCCGCACCAACAGCGGCATGGTGGAAAACTGCTACTATCTGCAGTATGACGGCGAGACAGCCGTTGCCGGTACGCCCGTCACAGACGAAGCGGCCTTCGCCTCCGGCGAGGTGGCCTACAAGCTCAACGGGGAAAGGACGGAGACGGACAGCGTCTGGCGGCAGAACCTCCCCGGAAACAAGGATGGCGCCGATGCCGACGGGCTCCCCGTGGCGGACGCCTCCCACGGCCGGGTCTATTACGACAGCGAGAGCGGCAGCTATTATAGCCTGATCTCCCATCTACACGGAGGGGAGGAGCTGACCGCGTGGCAGCAGACCGATTCTCTGCCGGATGCCTCAGGCATGTACTACCTGACCGGGAACGTGACGCTCACCTCCGGGCAGGCGCTGGGCAATGATGTGACCCTCTGCGTGAACGGACACAGCGTCACCGGAAACGTGACCGTGACAGGCGGCAGCTTCACGCTGACCGACTGCGGCAGCGGCTCCCTTACCGGCGATGTGACCGTAAATGAGGGCGGCAGCTTTACGCTGGAGGACTGCGCACTTTCCGGCAAAATTGAAAACAGCGGTACGCTGACCGTCACCGGCGGCACCGTTACCGCCGCTGATGGTATCGGTGTTGAAAATAAGGGTACATTCACCATGAACAGCGGCACCATCACCGCCGCCGGCACCGGCGTGGTCAACAACGGGACGCTGACCATGAACGGCGGCGCCGTCACCGGATGCGGTAAGGGCGTTGAAAACAGCGGTACGATGGACGTTTCCGGCGACGTGAGGATCGCCGGAAACACCAACGGAAACCTGCTCCTGCCGGAGGGGATCGCCGTCACCGTCGGGACGCTGGACAGCACGGCCAACATCGGCGTCACGGCGGAAAAGCAGAGTGAGCTGACGGCGGGCGGCTCTATCCGTCTGACCAGCGGCGGCGCGGCCTACACGACCCGCTTCTTTGCGGACGATGCGGCAGCCTACGCCATTTTCGCGGACGGCGAAGACCTCGTCATGCGGACGCTCGGCGAGCACACCCACTGCATCTGCGGCCATCCGGCGGACGGCGCCGGGGATATCGGGAATCACACGACCCACGCGGACGTGACGTTCCAGCCCTGGACAAGCGGCAATTCGCTGCCCACCGAGGGCAATTACTACCTGACGCAGAACGTGGTGCTCAATAAGACGACCGTGCTGACGGGGACGCTGTGCCTGAACGGATACAGCATCTCCGTAAAGGACGGCGGCGGCCCCGTTGAGGTATCCTCCGGCACGCTGAACCTGACGGACTGCGCGGCGCAGCCGGGGTCTGTTACCGCGGCGAAGGATCAGGCCATTGATGTTTACAGCGCGGCTAACATCTTTAACGGTGTGATCCGGGGCGGCAGCGGCAGCGGTATTTATATCGGGCCCTTTGCCGCAAACGGCAATGTGACCATTTACGGCGGCAAGATCACCGGCAGCGGCACCGGCGCGGCGGCCAACAACGGCACGATGCACATGTACGGCGGCGAGATCTCCGGAAACAGCCGCGGCGTGCAGGCCGGCGGCACCAAGGGAAACGGAAGCTTTAACGGTTCGTTTTATCTGCATGGCGGCAAGGTCACCGATAACCACGGCAGTGAAGGCGGCGGCGTGTACGTCATGAACAGCTTTTACATGGACGGCGGCGAGGTCTCCAACAACAGCGCCACCGGAAACGGCGGCGGCATCTATATGAGTGCCGGATACTTCGACATGTCCGGCGGAAAGGTGACCGGAAACCGTGCCGGCGGGAATGGCGGCGGCGTATGCACCAAGGCGTTCCGCGATGTCCGGAGCCGTGTCTATCTGTCCGGAAGCGCCGAGATCTCCGACAACTATGCCGGCGGCAGCGGCGGCGGTGTCTATCTGGATGTATTTTTCTGGGAGAGCCGCCCCAATGATTACAGCAATTACTGCCTCCTTTCTATGGACGGCGGCAAGATCACCGGCAACACCTCTGTTGGGGAGGGCGGCGGCGTATACGCGGACGCACGCAGCGGCAACTGGAGGACAAAGAGCGTTGTAATGGTCCAGGGCAGCGCCCAGATCACCGGCAACAAAAAGGGCGAGGAGGACAACAACCTCTATCTGCCCGGTCCGAGCGAAGGCGTCATCATCCACGGCGATCTGGACGAGAACGCCGATATCCGTGTGACCACGGAGACGAAGCCCAGCGAGGGCTCCGAAGTGACGATCGCGAAGAGGGGCGGCTTGGGAGCCCCGGAGAAGGTGACAGTCCCGGACGGCGCGTTCAAGGTCGATGGGGCGGACGGCACCATCCGCATAGGCAAGGACGGCTCCACCGTGAAGCTGGTGCCTCACACCCATGTCTGGACGTATGCGCTCAAATCCGGCACGACCGATACCATCACCGCCGTGTGCAGCGGCTGCAACGCCAGCGGCGGCAGCGTGACCATCAAGGCGCCCGCCGAGCTGACCTACAGCGGCGGCGACAAGGAAGCCACGCTGGACGATCAGCTCACCACCGGCGTGACCGTCTCCGCGTCCGATATCGGCTACCGCATGGGAGCGAGCCTGACCGGCGAGCTTCCCGCAGGCAGCTATCCCCGGAACGCGGGCACCTACACCGCCAGCATCACGCTGGGCGAGGGGACGGGTGCAGTCACCGCCAGCGTGACCTACACCATCGGCAAGAAGGATCTGACCATCACCGCCAACGGCAACACCATCACCTACGGCGACACGGCGTTTGACAGGGGCGTGACATACAAGGGCTTCGTGGATGGCGAGGATGCAGGCGTCCTCGGCGGCTTGCTGACTTATATTTTCAGCTACATCCCGGGCAGCGACACCGGTCTCTACATCATCGCGCCGCAAGGGGTGACCTCCGACAACTACGAGATCACATTTGTCCCCGGCACGCTGACGGTCGGGCAGCGCGAGGTCACGCTGACCTGGCACGACTATGAGAACCGCACCTACGGCGACGGCAAGACCGTGACCGCCACGGCGGGTAATCTGCTGGAAGCGGACGCGGGCAAGGTCCATGTCACGGTGCGCGACGGCGGCTGGAGCATGGCCGGCTCGTGGGTCGCACGTGCCGACGGGCTGACCGGCGACAAGGCAGGCAACTACAAGCTGCCCACGACGAATCTCACGCAAAACTATTCCATCGCCCCGGCGGGGCAGACGCTGACGTTTGAAAGAGCCGGCGACCAGACGGTGGTCTACGGCAGGACGCTCACCAACCCGGCGGCGAATGACCGCGCAGGTCAGGGCGGCAGCGATGTGACATACACCAGCAGCGACGAGACCATCGCCACGGTGGACGAAAGCGGCACCGTCACCGCCAGAAGCATCGGCACAGTGACCATTACGGCAGCCGCCGCCGCTATGAACGGCAAGTATTCCAAGGCCACGGCGGCTTATACGCTGACGGTGGAGCCGAAGACGCTGACGGCGAATGATCTGGAAGTGACCGGCAGCTTGCGGAAGGTCTATGACGGCACGGACAGCGCACCCGATGTCGGCGCCCGCGTAAAGAGCGGCGTTCTCGTGGGCGGTGACACGCTCACCATCACCGGCAGCGCCAAGTACAACAGCAAGGATGTTGCCGCGGCAGATACGATCACCTTCACGCCCGATGCCATCACGGCGGGCAATTACCGTCTGGCAGCCGACCAGACGCTGACCGTCACCAACGGTGTGGAGATCACCCGGCGCGTCCTCACGGTCGGCACAGTGACCACCACGCCCAAGCAATTCGACGGCTATGACAACGCGACCCTCTATGTCACGAATATCGAACTGATCGGGATCATGGCCGGCGACACGTTCATATTTGACACCACGGATACCGACGGCAACTATGGCATTTACGGTACCACCTTTGACAGCGCCGATACCGGCGCCCGCACGATCACCGGCACGGTAGCGCTGTTCGGCAGCGTCAAGAACTACAGCTTCGCAAATGGCGCGACCACCGCACCCTTTACCGCGGACGGTGAGATCGTACAGGCGGACGCCCGCGACCTCGGCACGGTGCAGCTTGAGCAGCGCTATACGGACACGGCGGAGAAGGAGTATCAGCCGGATTACGAAAATCTCATGCCCGACAACGCCGGGAAGCTGACGTATGACGTGAGCTACGAGGTCACGAAGGGCACGGCGACTGTCGGGAGAGCCGACAAGGAGGAAGCCACCGGCAAGCTGACCTATCAGATCAGCGGGCAGATCGGCGCGGAGATCACCTGGACATTCACCGTCCGCTCGGCCAACTACAAGGATTCCACGTTCAGGCTGGTGGTGACGATCATAGACCGCGAGGAGCAGACCGGCTTCAAGCTCGAGAACGACACCTCCGCGCTGACCAGAAGCTACGGCGATCCTGACTTCACCGTCGCCGCTGTCGGCGCGGCGGCGGGCAGCACCGTGACCTACAGGAGCAGCGATCCGGACGTTGCCGCAGTGGATGAAAACGGCACCGTGCGCATCCTGAAGGTCGGTTCCGCCACCATCACCGCCAAGGCATCCGAGACGCAGGACTACATCGAAAAGGATGTCTCTTATACGCTGACGGTGGAGCCGAAGACGCTGACCAGGGATGATCTGACCTACACCGGGTCGATCACCAAGGTTTACGACGGCAGTGACAGCGCGCCCAGCGATCTTGCCGTTTTCGTGAAGCCCGCTTCTCTGGTGGGCAGCGACACCCTCGCGGTCACCGGTACGCTGCAATTCAACAGCGCCAATGTCAACGAGGCGGATACGATCACCTTTACGCCCGATGCCATCACGGCGGGCAATTACCGTCTGGCCGCCACCGAGGTGCTGACCATCACCGGCGCAGACATCACGCAGGCCACACCGGTCTACACCGTTCCCTCCGACCTGCAGGCGGTCTACGGCCAGACGCTGGCGGATGTGACGCTGCCCGATGGCTGGAGCTGGATGGACGGCACCCTCTCCGTGGGCGATGTCTCCGCTGTGCCCGACACCTTCAAGGCGCGGTTCACCCCAGCCGATACCGGTAACTATGCGGTGGTGCCGAACATCGACGTTCCCGTGACGGTATACAAGGCGGACGGCGGCAGCCTTGCCGAGACGACGCTGACGCAGAAGCACACAAACACCGGTGACCATACCTACACCCCGGATTGGGGCGGGCTGCCCACCGGACAGAGCTGGACGTTCAGCAGCGAGGCAAGCACCGTCCTGTCCAAACAGGACTTCGCGGCGGACGGCAGCCGCCTGACCTATGCCATCGCCGGGGGCAGCGTGGGCGATGTCATTACCGTCACCCTCAAGGCGTCCTGCGGCAACTACGAGGACTTCACCATCACCCTGCGCATCACCCTGACGGAAAAGGATAATCAGGCGGCGCTGCGCGTCACCGGCGGCACCACCGTGGTCTACGGCGAGACGCTGCAGCTGGGCACCTCCGGCGGCAGCGGTACCGGCGCCGTGACCTACACCGTCACCAACGGCACCGGCAAGGCCACCATCGACGCCAACGGCGTGCTGACGCCCGTTCAGGTGGGCGCCGTCACCGTCACGGCCACCAAGGCCGGGGACGATGCCTACAACGACGTTACCAGCGCGGCCGTGACCGTCACCGTCACCAAGGCGAAGCCCACCGGTGAGCCCAGCTACAAGCAGGTCACGGGCCGCGGTAAGACCCTGAAGGACGCGGCGCTGACCATTGAAGGCGGCAGCCTCTCCCTGAAGGACGGCACGCTGGAATGGCTCGATGAGGACGGCAATGTGCTGCCCGACGACACCGTGATCGAGGCCAACAAGTCCTATTTCTGGCACTTCACGCCCACTGACGGGAACTACACCGACATCACCTCCTCCGAGCCGATAAAGCTGTACAGCCCGGCGGAGGATGATACCGGCCACGGCAACAGCCACAACTACCGCACCATCATGGTCACGGTGCGCGGGAACGGCTCCGTCTCCCCCTCCGGCTGGGCCAATGTCCCCATCGGCGGCGACCAGACCTTCACCATCACCCCGGACAAGGGCTACGCGGTGGCCAAGGTGCTGATCGACGGCCAGAGCGTGGGCGCGGTGACGTCCTACACGTTCCGCGGCATCACGGAGGGACACACCATCGAGGTCATCTTTATGAAGGCCAACGGCAACCCCCAGACCGGCGTGGACGCACGGAAATTTTCCTGAAATACCTGCCATATAATGAAAAAAAGGAGCCCCCGCTCGCTGAGCGGGGGTTCCTTTTTTATTGGTCACGGCGCGGGGCGGCAGTCCTCCCTCACGGAAGCTTGACCGTCTGCAGAAAGTCCTCCAGAATGTGCATGCTGCTGCACTGTATCCGTACCGCGCCGGATGCCGCTGCGGCGCGGAAACGCTCGGTGTCGTCCTCCGCGAAGGGGAGGTGATAGACGATGATATGGTCGGCAGCCATGTGCTGCTCGATGAAATCCCGGCCCTTGCGGAGGGTGAGCCACGGGAAGTTCAGCAGTGCAAGGCGGAAATGCCGCCCCGCCGTCAGCGGCAGCAGCGCCGACGCCCCCACGGCACAGTCCCCCGGCAGCAGGATCGTCTCCGCGCCGTGGGTGATGAGCAGCCCGTAGTGGGGCACATCCACGGTGTAGCTCTGGCTCTCGTGGGGCAGGCGGAAAAAGTGCAGGCCCACGTCCCCCACCGCCGCCGTGTATGCATCGCCGGACACCAGCTCCTGCTCCGCAAACTCTTTCTGCGGCAGGAGCAGACGCGCCTGCGGCCAGCGGCGGTGCGCCTCCTCCGTCAGCTGCCGGGCGTAATGGTCGGGGTGGCAGTGGGTGTACACGATGGCGTCCGGCGCCTGAAACGGCTCCGCCGTCCAGAGCTGCTGAAGCTGCTGGCGGCGCAGGGTGGAGAACCCCGGCACCTGCGTGTCGTGCAGGGCGTCTACCCAGATACGGACGCCGCCAAGCTCGATGGCCGCGCCGGCGTTGGCGCTGAGAGTCACGCGGATGCTCATTCCCCGTTCCCCTTGTTGCAGATGGTGTCCCGCACCTCCCCGGCCGTGATGGTGCCGAAATACTCCGGCAGCGGGAACTGCCGCAGCACCTTCTCCACCGCGTCCGGCTCCACGGCGCAGCCGCGCAGGGCCTCCGTCAGCGGGGCCAGCTCGCGGCGGGACAGGAAGTCGCCGGTGAAGCCGATCTCCTGAATGACGGCGTGGCGGACATTCATGCGCACCTCCAGCGTGCCGCCGGCGAAGCGCCGGTGGTTCACCATATCATAGGCCGGGGACTTGCCGTAATTCCAGTCCCATGTGGCGTATTTCTCGTCACGCAGGCGCTGCACCTCCCGCAGCTCCTCCTCCGTCAGGCTCGTCTCCTGAAACGCGCCCTGTGCAAGGGCCGTGCGCAGGTAGTCCCAGAACGTTGGCAGGGTCATGTCCTCCCGCAGGAAGCTGCGGATGTTGCCGATGCGGGCCCGGACGGATTTGGCGCTCTTGGACTGGAACTTCTCCGGGTGGACGGCCAGCGCGCCGGCCACCATGGACGGGTCGGAGTCGAACAGCAGCGTGCCGTGATGGAGGATGCGGTCGCCGGTCAGCCGCTGGGCCGTGCCGGACACCTTGCAGTCCCCCACCAGAATGTCGTTGCGGCCGCTGGCGGAGGCGGGCAGCCCCAGATCGCACAGCGCCTTGACCACCGGCTGGGTGAAGCGGGCAAAGGACAGCTCCTCCTTCTCCCCCGCGTCGGTGATGAAGGAGTAGTTCAGGTTGCCCATGTCGTGGTACACGGCGCCGCCGCCCGTACTGCGGCGTACCACGTTGATGCGGTGCTTCTCCACGAAGTCGGCGTTGATCTCCTCCGCTGTGTTCTGGTTGCGTCCCACCACCACCGTGTTGTCGTTCTGCCACAGCAGCAGATAGTCGCCCTCTGTGCGGTGCGTGAGCACATACTCTTCAAACGCCAGATTGTAGTAGGGGTCGGTAGATTTTGTTTCGAGATAATAGACCATGCGTGACCTTGCCTTTCCAGTCAAGAATACGCACCGATGGTTGGCGGCATCGGTGCGTATCCATAATTTGAGGAGGGTATTTGTGGAATGAAAAAGATAAATGCCAACTGTTTTATATGAAAGAGTCTGTCCTGTTGACCCTTACATATCGCTTGCGTTGGGGTAGAGGAGCATCTTGCCGGGCACACCCTGCCGGATCGCCGCCAGCGCGTCCTCGTATTGCTCTAGAGTATAGCGTCCGCCGATGATTTTGTCCAGCTTATAATACGGGCCGCTCATCACCCTGGCAAAGTCCTGCCAGGTGTCCCAGATCAGACGCCCGGACACGCCGGTAAGCGTGACCTCGCGGTAGATCAGGTCGTCCGTCATGTCCTGCAGGGTCACAGGGCCGCTGGGCAGACCCACGCAGACCATCCGGCCCGCGGCACGCAGGCACTTCAGGTCGGCGTTGATGGCCGCCTGCGCGCCGGTGATGTCGATGGCGGCATCCGCGCCCAGACCGTCCGTCAGGCGGAGGATCTCCGCCGGCAGATCGACCTGCGCACTGTTGAACACATAGTCCGCGCCCATGTCCTTGGCGATGGCCAGACGGCTGTCCAGCAGGTCGCAGGCAAACACCTTCGTGGCGCCGAAGGTCTTGCAGGCGCTGATGGCCGTCATGCCGATGGGCCCGCAGCCGCTGACCAGCACGGTCTTGCCCTCCACCTGCGCGGCCTCCACGCCGTGGACACCCGCGCCCATGGGCTCGAACATGCAGGCGGCTTCATAGGAGACATCGTCCGGCAGCAGGAACGTGCAGTCGGAGCGGATGGCGGCATACTCGGCAAAGGCGCCGTTCTGCGTACAGCCGAACAGCTGGATGTCCTTGCAGATGTGGGGCATCCCGTGGGTGCAGAAGTAGCAGCTGCCGCAGGGGATGTGGCTCTCGCAGGAGACGCGGTCGCCCACCTTGCGGTCGGTGACGTTCTTACCCACGGCCACGATGTCGCCGGACGTCTCATGTCCCAGCGTCACCGGCGGCTTGATGCGTTTTTTAGACCACTCGTCCCAGTCGAGGATATGGATATCCGAACCGCAGATGGCGGTGCAGTGTACCTTGATGAGGACTTCATCGTCCTTGATCTGCGGGATGGGCAGATCATCGTGGTAGACCAGACTGCTGGGAGCGGCCACGGCCTTGACCAGTCCGCGCATAACACCTTCCATAGTCGGCCTCCGTTCAGTTCTTGGTGTGGATCGCACGACCCATGGCGTTCAGTGCAGCCTCACGGATAGTCTCGGTGACGGTGGGATGGGAGTGGATGGTGGAGATCAGCTCGTCCACCGTGGCCTCCAGACGGATGGCCAGCGCGCCCTCGGAGATGAGGTCGGTGGCACGCGGCCCGATGATGTGCATGCCCAGCACCTCGCCGTACTTGGCGTCGGAGATGATCTTCACCAGACCCTCGCCGCCGTTGATGATCAGGGCCTTGCCGTTGGCGCTCATGGGGAACTTGCCCACCTTGTAATCCAGGCCCTTGGCCTTGCACTGCTCCTCCGTCAGGCCGACGGAAGCGGCCTCCGGCTCCATGTATACGCAGGTGGGATTGGTGCTCTCGTCATAGGTGCTGTCGTGACCCATGATATTCTCCGCCGCCACTTCGCCCATGGCGGAGGCGGTGTGGGCCAGCTGTGCCTTGCCGAACACGCAGTCGCCGATGGCGTAGACGCCGGGGACGTTGGTCTGCATCCGGTCGTTGACCAGAATACGGCCGCGGTCGTTGCGGATGCCGCCGGCCTCCAGATCCAGAGACGCCGTGTTGGCCTTGCGGCCGATGGCTACCAGCACCTTCTCCGCTTCAAATGTAACGGTATCGCCGCTCTTGGTGGTGCAGACGACCTTCGCGCCCACAGGGGAAGTCTCCACGGCCTGCACCGGGCACTCCAGCGCGAAAGCGATGCCCATCTTCTTCATGTGGGCCACGCCCACCGCCGTCAGGTCGCCGTCCAGCATGGGCAGCATGTGATCCATGGCCTCCACCACGGTGATGCGGGTACCGAAGGCCGCATAGGCGCAGGCCAGCTCAAGGCCGATGACGCCGCCGCCGATGACCACCATGCTCTCCGGCAGCTTCTCCAGACTCAGGGCGCCGGTGGAATCGATGCAGTTGGGGTTCTCGCGGATGCCGGGGATGGGGGGCACGGCGTTGACGGAGCCGGTGGCCACGATGATGGCATCGGCGGTCATTTCCTCGGCGGAGCCGTCGGGCTTGGTGACGCGGATGCGCTTCTCACCCACAAAGGCGGCCTCGCCGTCGACCTTCTTCACCTTGTTCAGCTTCAGCAGGCCGGCGACGCCGCTGGTCAGCTGCTTGCTGATGGCGTTCTTATGGGCGATGACCTGCGGGAAGTTGACCTTGACGCCCTCCACCTCCACACCGATCTCCTTGCCCTGATTCTTGATATCCTCCACCAGCTCAGCGCTGTGGAGCAGGCACTTGGTGGGGATGCAGCCCACGTTCAGGCAGGTGCCGCCCAGATGCTGCTTCTCCACCACTGTGACCTCCGCGCCCAGCTGCGCGGCACGGATGGCGGCCACATAGCCGCCGGGGCCGCCGCCGATGACGATGACGGTCTTCTTGCCCGCAGGCGCGGCAGCGGGCGCTGCGGCGGCAGCGGGAGCCGCGGCAGGAGCGGCAGCGGGTGCGGCGGCGGCAGGGGCTGCGCCGGGCACGGCCTCACCGGCCTCGCCGATGTAGGCGATGACGCTCTTGCAGGGGCCGGTCTCGCCCTCCGGCAGGAGGATCTTCAGCAGTACGCCGTCGGTGTCGCACTCCACGTCGTTGGTCAGCTTATCGGTGGCCACGGAGAACAGAATATCGCCCTTTTTGACGGTATCGCCCTCTTTGAATTTCCACTCCTCGATGGTGCCTTCCGTCATGGTCAGGCCCATCTTGGGCATCAATACTTCGGTTGCCATAGGAATACTTCCTTTCCTTAGTTTCAGTCCGGTATAAGGGGATGCGTAAGCGGGCGGGGAGCGTCTGCCCCCGCCCGCCCTGTATCAGATCAGAAGCAGATAGGGATTCTCCAGAAGCTCTGCCATGCGCTTCAGGAACTTGGCGGCCATCACGCCGTCGATCACGCGGTGATCGGCCGTCAGGCTCAGGTTCATCATGGGGCGGATCACGATCTCGCCGTTGCGGACAACAGGGGTATCCACCATGTCGCACACGCCCAGAATCGCCAGCTCAGGCTGGTTGATGATGGGGGAAAAGCTGGTGATGCCGTAGGGCCCCAGACTGGAGATGGTAAACGTACCGCCGGTCATGTCCTCCATGCTCAGCTTGCCGGAGCGGGTGGCCTTGATCAGTGCCTCCGTCTCCTTGGCGATCTGCGCCAGGCTCTTGGTGTCGCAGCTCTTGACGTTGGGCACGATCAGGCCGTCTCCCTTGGCCACCGCCAGACCCACGTTGGCGTGACGGTGACGGGTCAGCATGTTGTCGGCAAAGCTGGCGTTCACATCGGGGAACTCCATCAGGGTCTGGGCGGCCACCTTCATCAGGATGTGGTTGAAGGTCAGCTTGATCCCCTGCTCCTTCAGGGTATCCTTCAGGCGGCTGCGCAGCTCCTTCATGGCGCTGGCGTCCACCGGACGGGTATAGGTCACGCGGGGGGAGGTCGTCCACGACGCGGACATATTGGCGGCGATGCTGCGGCGCAGCGGGTTCACCTTCACCGGCGGCAGATCGTTGCTCTCGCAGCTCTCGCAGGCGGCGGCCTCCGCAGCGGCGGGTGCGCCCACACCGGCGGCGGCCAGCACGTCGGCCTTCATCACGCGGCCCTGCACGTCCAGCTTGGATACGTCCACGCCCAGCTCGGCAGCCAGCTTGGCGGCCATGGGGCTGGTCTTGGGCCCGGCCACGAAGCTCTCCACGTCACGGGCCACCACGACGCCGTTGGGGCCGGTGCCGGGGATGTCGTGCAGATCGTAGCCCTTGTCCTTGGCCAGCTTCTTGGCGCGGGGCGTCGCCAGCACATACGCGCCGTGGTTGGGCTTGGCGGCAGGCGCAGCGACGGCGGAAGCAGCGGCAGCGGGTGCGGCGGCAGGAGCGGCAGCGGGTGCGGCGGCCACAGGTGCGCCGCCGGGCACGGCCTCGCCGGCCTCGCCGATGTAGGCGATGACGCTCTTGCAGGGGCCGGTCTCGCCCTCCGGCAGGAGGATCTTCAGCAGCACGCCGTCGGTGTCGCACTCCACGTCGTTGGTCAGCTTATCGGTGGCCACGGAGAACAGGATATCGCCCTTCTTGACCGTGTCACCCTCTTTGAACTTCCATTCCTCGATGGTGCCTTCCGTCATGGTCAGGCCCATCTTGGGCATCAATACTTCAGTTGCCATATCGTATACTCCTTACTCCGGCAGGGCTCAAAACATGCCCTTGATACCTTCAGCAACCTTCTCCGGCGTAATGCGCACCATGTCCTCCAGGCTCTTGGCGAAGGGGATCGGGCAGAACGGCGCACCGAAGCGCAGCACGGGGGCATCCAACTCCGTCAGCAGCTCCTCCGCGGCCACAGCGGCGATCTCGGCGCCGACACCGCCCTGCTTGACGGCCTCGTGGCATATGCACAGGCGGTGGGTCTTCTTCACAGACTCGAACACCGTCTCACGATCCCACGGGGACAGGGTGATCAGGTCGATGACCTCGGCCTCGATGCCGTCCTTGGCCAGCAGCTCGGCAGCGCCCTTGGCGGCCTTCATGCCGATGGAGTAGGAAACGATGGTCACGTCCTTGCCGGGGCGGACGACCTTGGCCTTACCGATGGTGTAGGGCTCCTCATCCGCCAGCTCGGGCATCTCGCCTTTTTCCTTGTAGAGGATCTTGTTCTCGAAGTACAGGACGGGGTCGTCGGACTCAATGGCGGCCTTCAGCACCATCTTGGCATCATAGGGATTGGAGGGGGTGACCACCACAACACCGGGGATGTGGATGAAGAACGCCTCCAGAGACTGGGAATGCTGGGCAGCGCCGCCGAAGGTCATACCGTCGGGCGCACGCATGACCAGAGGCACCTTGGTCTGGCCGCCGAACATGTAGCGGGCCTTGGCCATCTGGTTCAGGATCTCATCCATGCAGACGCCGACGAAATCCGCGAAGTGCATATCCACCACGGGACGGGCGCCCACCATGGCCGCGCCGACGCCGCCGCCGATAATGAACGTCTCGGAGATGGGGCTGTCGATGACACGGCCGGGGAACTCCTGGCTCAGGCCCTTGAACTGGCCGAACACGCCGCCCTGACGGGCGATATCCTCACCGATGACATAGACCTTATCGTCTTTCTTCATTTCCTCGGCCATCGCCTCCAGCGTGGCCTGTGCAAACGTCAATTTACGCATGATTCCTACCTCCTTCAGTCAGCATAGACAAACTTCATGTACTCGGACGCATCGGGCTGCTTGCTGTCCATGGCAAACTCCTTGGCAGCCTTGATCTTGGCGTCCACCTTGGCGTCGATCTCGTCGCACTCGGCGGAGGTCACCAGATCGTTCATGGACTCGGCCATCTTCTCACGGAACTTCTTCAGAGGATCGGTGTCGTGGAAGATCTTCATGGTCTCCTCCTTGCTGCGGTACAGCTCGGGGTCGCCCACGAAGTGACCTTCGATACGGTAGGTCTTGCACTCGATCATCGTGGGGCCTTCGCCGGCGCGGGCGCGCTCCACAGCGGCCTTGGCGGCCTCATAGACGGCAAAGGGATCCTGGCCGTCCACCACGACGCCGGGGATGTGATAGCCGGCGGCGCGGTCGGAGATGTTCTCCACGTTGCAGGTGGTGCGGTAGGGCGTGGTGGAGGCCCAGCAGTTCATCTCGTTGACGAAGATGACAGGCAGCTTCCACGCGGAAGCGGCGTTCATGGCCTCGTGGAACGTACCGCGGTTGCTGGCGCCGTCGCCGAAGAACACCACGGCCACCTGATCGGTCTTCAGGACATTCTTGAAGGCCAGAGCCGCGCCGGTGGCCAGATTGTAGCCGCCGCCCACGACGCCGTTGGCACCCAGCATGCCAATGGAGAAATCGGCGATGTGCATGGAGCCGCCGCGGCCCTTGCACAGGCCCGTCTCCTTGCCGAAGATCTCCGCCATCATGCGGTTGACATCGGCGCCCTTGGCCACGCAGTGACCATGGCCGCGGTGGGTGGATTCAATCACATCGTCATCACGCAGAGCGGCGCACACGCCGGTGGCGATGGCTTCCTCACCGATGTAGGAGTGGGTGAAGCCGGGGATCTCGCCGGCGAGGAAGTCGTGCTTGACGCACTCCTCAAACTTACGGATCGTGCACATCGTCTCATAGAGCTTGACGGCAAATTCTTTCGTGTAAACTGCATTGTTAGGCATAATGATCATGCTCCTTTCTCAACATTCAGGACATTTGCGGCCCGTAGTACTACCGTACAGGGCGGCATAAGGGAAAGAAAAGGGCGCACTCCGCTGTCTGCATCGTGCGCCCCAGGAGAGACGCCGTTTCGGACTCACAGGGTCTCGGCGCCGTCGGGAGCGGAGCCCACGGTGACGCCCATTTTTTCCTCGTAGTACTTGACCATAGCGGCCTGATCGTCGTCGATATGGCCGTTGTCGTTCATCCAGTCCATCACATGGAGCACCACGTCCGTCATGGGCAGGTCGATGCCCAGCTTGTGCGCGTAGTGCTTGGCGTTGAGGATGTCCTTGCGGTGGACGGCGATACGCGCGCCCGGCTCATAGTCGCGGTGGATGATCTTGGGAACCTTGTTTTCATACATGGGGCCGCCCACAAAGCCGCAGCGGGTGGCTTCAAAGGTGGTCTGCAGGTCGATGCCCGCCTTGGCGGCGAAGGCATAGCCCTCGCACATGGCCACCAGCTCCGCGCCGCCGATCAGGTTGTTAACCAGCTTCGTGACGCTGCCGCTGCCGCTGCCGCCGGTGTAGATGGGGTGCCCCATGCAGGACAGCAGCGGTTCCGCCTTTTCAAAGGCCTCCTTCTCGCCGCCGGCCATCATGGCCAGCGTACCGGCGATGGCCATGGGATTGCCGCCGGAGACGGGGCAGTCCAGCAGGAACATACCGGCATCCAGCGCCTTCTTGTGCAGATCCAGCACGATATCCGGCGCGGTGGAGCTGAGGTCGATGATGATGTTGCCGGGCTTGCCCAGTTCGATCGCACGCTCCACCGAATGAATGATAATGGGGTGCGTGGGCAGGATCTGCATCACCACGTCGCAGGTGCGGTAAATGTCATCGGGATCGGAGGTAACTTCGCCGCCGAAATCCTTGAATTCCGCCAGACGGGCCTCCGCCACATCGTAGCCCAGAACGGGGCAGCCGCACTTCTTTACGACATTCTTGGCCATGGGCAGACCCATAACGCCAAGGCCCAAAAATCCGATCTTCATGATAATTTCATCTCATTTCATCTGAAATTTGCTCAGTGAATCAGCCAAAGGGTAAAGCTCGGCCAATAGGTCACCAGAATCAGTATCACCATCGAGATGGCGAAGAATGGCAGGATCGCCTTAAACGTACCTCCAACAGACGTCTTGCCCAGCTTACAGCCCAGCAGCAGGGACACGCCCACCGGCGGGGTGATGCAGCCGATATAGATGTTGATGGCGGACATGACGCCGAACTGCAGCAGGTCGATGCCGAAGGACTTCACCAGCGTCAGCAGCAGCGGCACCATCATCACGATGATGCAGTTGCCTTCCATCAGGCAGCCGAGGATCAGGAAGATCACGTTGATGATCAGCAGCACCACGAAGCGGCTGTCGGTGATGGAGGTGATGAAATCCATGAACAGCTGGGGCATCTGGGAGGAGATGACCACATAGGCCGTTGCCTTGGACATACCCACCAGGATCATGATGGCCGCGATGGACACGGCGGAGTCGCCCAGGATCTTCAGCAGATCCTTGAAGGTGATGGTCTTGTAGATAAACAGGGACACGACGGCGGAGTACAGGCAGGAGACAGCGGCCGCTTCGGTAACGGTGGTGGCGCCGGAGAAGATCAGGCCCAGCACGATGACCGGCAGCAGCAGCGCCCAGATGGCGTCCAGCATGATCTTGCCGGCTTCCTTGGCGGTCTTCTTGGGCTGCTTGGGCAGGTTCTTCTTCTTGCCGTACCACAGGGTGTAGGCCAGGAAAGCCACCGTGCAGAGAATGGCCGGCGTCAGCGTAGCCAGGAACAGCTTTTGGACGGAAGCCTCCGTCAGTCCGGCGTACACGATCAGCGTGATAGACGGCGGGATCATGGGGCCCAACAGGGATGCCGCGGACGACAGCGCCGCAGAGTAGTCGGGATCGTAGCCCTCGTCCTTCATGGCGGGGATGGTCATGCCGCCGATGGCGGCCACGGTAGCCACGGCGGAGCCGGAGATGGCGCCGAACAGGGCGGAGGCCAGCACGGTCACGGAGCCCAGTGCGCCGCGGACGCGGCCCAACAGGACATTTGCCACGCCGATGAGCTTCTGGGTGATGCCGCGGGCCATGAGGTTGCCCGCCAGGATGAAGAACGGGATACTCAGCAGAGAGGACGAGTTCAGGCCAAGGAAGGTCTTCTGCGCCATGGTCTCCAGCGGGAAGCCGCCGAACCACATGGCCAGCATGGTGCCGGCCGCGATAGCCTCAAAGATGGGAAGGCCAAGGAAAGCCAACACGATCAGGACGATAAATACGATCAGACCAGCGTTCATTCAGCGTCTCCTCCCTTCTCTCTTCCGGGCAGCGCAGGCAGCTCGCCGCCGTGGGCGAAGCCCACCAGATTTCGTGCGATGATCTCAATAGAGTACAGTATCAGAATGGCAGAGCCAATGGGGAACGCCATATAGATCTCACGCATGGTGATGGGCAGTGTCACGGAACGAGCCGTGGCGTGGTTGACCATCAGACTGACGGAGTAATAGGCGAAAATCGCCATGATCACGATGGTCACGACAGACCAGATGGCCGCCATCAGGCAGCGCACCTTCGGCTTATACAGGCGGGTCAGGAAGTCCACCTGCAGGTGGCTGTCGCTGCGGCTGGCAATGCCCAGGCCCAGCATGATGCTGAAAATAGAGATATAGAGCGTCAGCTCCTCCGCCCAGGGCTTTGCGTCCGAAAAAATATAGCGGCAGATTACGTTGTAGATCATGATAATGACCATAGATGCCAGCAGGATGATCAGGATCGCTCTGAGCACCTTGGTCAGGACATCCAAAAATTTGGAATATGCATTCAGGACTTTCACAAAATTCCTCCTTTACACTTGCACGTCTGGAAGCGTCCGGTGGGGGGTGGGCAGGGTGGGGAGGCTCCCACCCCGCCCCAGAAAATGGCGCCTTACTTGGCGGGATCGGCGTCCAGGATCATGTTGTAGTATTCCAGCAGATTGGGATAGTTCTGCTCCACGAAGCCGTCCATGGCATCCTGCCACTCCTGCAGATCGACCTCATAGACGGTGGCACCGGCGTCCACGAACACCTGCTTGCTGGACTCCGCGCTGTCAACGATCAGCTGGGTGCAGAGCTTGCCGGCCTCCACAGCGGCCTCCTCAATGGCGGTCTGGTACTCGGCGGGCATGCTGCTGAACAGTCTCTGATCCATGATGAAGGTGGTCATGGAGTAGACGTGGTTGGTCTCGGTGACATAGTCGCAGACCTCCTGCAGGGACAGACCCACGCAGGTGGGATAGGCATTCTCCTGGGCCTGCACGGTATTCTGCTGCAGGGCGGTGAAGATCTCAGAGCCGGCCAGCGGGGTGGTGGAAGCGCCCAGCCAATCCCAGGTCTTCAGGTACACGTCGATGGTCGGGACGCGGATCTTCAGGCCCTTCACATCGGCCAGACTCTTGATGGGGGTGTTGGAGGTGACAACGCGGATGCCCTGCAGGCCGCAGCCCATGATCTTCAGGCCGGTGGCGTCGCCCAGATCGTTGCGGATCTTCTCGCCCACTTCGCCTTCCCACACGGCCTTGAAGTGGTCAACGCCGGAATACATGTAGGGCAGCGCCTCGATGTTGGCCAGCTCATTCCAGGTGGACAGGTTGGACATGGAGTCATACACCACGTCGCAGGCGCGCATACTCAGGCCCTCCAGGCAGTCGGACGTAACGCCCAGAGAAGAGCTGGGGTACAGCTCAAACGTGACCTTTCCATCAGTCTTGGCCTCGACCAGCTCCACGAACTTCTCGGCGGAAGCATAGACGGGGTCGGTGGCGGCAACAGACAGGTGCATCTTCAGCGTATAGGTGTCCGAGGTCTCAAATTTCGAGTTTCCAGCGTTTCCCTGGCCGCCGCAGCCAACCAGGAGCGCCGCCGTCATGACCAGTGCCATGACCAGTGCGATGGTCTTTTTCATTACAGTTTCCTCCTCTTTATTTTGCAAATACTATTTGCGTGAAAGCCTCCGGCCGGGGACGGCGGAAGCTGACACTTACTCAACCGTTCATCAGCATGCCGCCGTCGCAGTTCAGGTTCTCGCCCTGCACGAAGCTGGCGGCGTCAGACGCCAGAAACAGCACACCGTTGGCTACCTCCTCCGGCGCGGCGGCGCGGTGGAGATTCATGGCAGCCAGCACCTTGGCCTCCTTCTCGCCGGTAAGACGGGTGGCCACCAGCGGGGTCTTGGTGTAGGCGGGGCACAGGCTGTTGCAGTAGATGTTCTTCTCGGAGCCGGCCTTGGCCACGCTCTTTGTCAGGGAGATCACGCCGGCCTTGGCCGCGGCATACGCGGCTGTGCCCAGATAGCCGCCGCCCACCTTGCCGGCGATGGAGGCCACGTTCACGATGCGTCCGCCGCCGATCTCAGCCATGTGGTGGAAGCAGACCTGGCAGGCCAGAAATACCGCCGTCAGATCCACGGCGAGGATCTTGTTCCACTGCTCCAGCGACAGATCCTGAAAATCGTCGGTGTTCACGATGCCCGCGTTGTTGATCAGGACATCCACATGCTTCTCGTCCGCAATGATCTGCTCGAACACGCGCACCACCTGTCCGGCGTCCGCCAGATCCACCGCGTAGAACGCGGCGTTGCCCAGCTCGCGGCACGTCTCCTCACCGGTGACGGGGTTGATGTCCACGATGACGGCTCTGCCGCCCATCGCCACGAGTTGGCTGGCGATGGCCTTGCCGATGCCCTGCGCGCCGCCGGTGATGATACCGGTCTTGCCCTTAAAAGAAACGTTTTCCAGCAACATCTGAACTTCTCCTTCCCAAACAGGTAATAGGTAAATGTGTCTATAGGTATTACCAATTACATAGTTTATGATAATAGATGAATCGCCGTGTGTCAATACGGAAAAACCTCACAAGTTACTGTGCGAGTAATTGTATATTTTGCCGATTCCCGCAAGTTCATGTCGTTTTGACTGCAAAAAACGGCGCTGCCCGTCCACCGCCGCCGCACCGCTCATACGTTTTCTCACCAAGAGGAAAGTTTTTCGCTTGAAAACTGCAAAAGTCCTTGACATAATGGTCAAGCCATTTTATACTTCATATAGTATGTATCAAAATGTAAACGGGGTGAGTCACATTTCCAATGAAAAAACGGCGTTTGCACCCGCCAAAACGAAGCGTGCCTGCGAAGTAATCTATGACCAGATCTATAACAAAATCGTGCAGGGAGAGCTGGAGCGCGGCGACCGGCTGCCGCCGGAGCGTGTTCTGGCGGAGCAGTTTCAGCGGAGCCGTCCCAGTGTCCGCGAGGCGCTGCGCATGCTGCAGCAGAATGGGCTCATCCGCATCGACATCGGCAGCGCGGGCGGCTCCATCGTGCAGGGCTTCTCTGTTTCAGGACTGGAAAAGAATCTGAAGGATATGATCGACAGCAGCGTTTTCAGTTTGCAGGAGCTGAAGGATTACCGCATCGTCAACGACATGGGCTGCGCACGCCTTGCCGCGCAGAACCGCACGGCGGAGGACATCGCCGCGCTGGAGAAAAACATCGTGCGCTACGGCGCCAGCGTGGCCGACATTGAAGCCCTCCATGTGATCGACGAGGAGTTCCACTCCATTCTGGCCGCCGCCAGCCATAACGCCATGGTGGTCGCGGTCAACAGCGCCATCACGGAGATCATCGTCACCTACTTCTGGAACCGGGCCAGAGAATTCTCCAGCCAGAAGATCCTGCATATCAACCAGATGGCCTACGAGGCCCACGCGGCGCTGGCCCGGGCCGTCATCTCCGGCGACCTTGAGGACGCGGAAAAGCAGATGCAGCGCGTCAACCGCGCCTTCCACGACGCCACGCAGTAAAATTGCTCCCAAATGTGAACCTCGACTCTGACGCACAGGTCAGAGCCGAGGTTCTTTTTGCTGCCGATTCAACCAGCAGTTCAATGACAAAGCGTACCGGATGCCGTATCATAGGGACAACGAGAAACGACAAAGGAGTGACGACCGTATGAATCTGAAAGAGGCGTTCCGGTTCCAGAACAAGCTGCAGTCCATGATGGAGACGGCGGAGGATATCCTCGGCCGGGAGCAGAACATCACCAGGGTGCAGAACACCTATCTGCGCAGGAAGGTGATGGCCGAGGCGGAGGACGAGACAACCTTCGCCCCTCCCGCCACGGAGTACAGCGAACAGATCACCGAAGCGGCGGCCTTCCTGCTGTTCCTGCTGGCGCAGCGGGAGAAGCTGAGCGCGGCCATCTACCGGGCCAAGGCTGCCCTCGACCTGCCTGCCGGACTGGACGGCGAGGTGGGGCTCAACGGCAAACGGCAGGAGATCGCCGGTCTGCTGCGGCGCATGGCCGGCCTGCGCGCCTCCGAGACGCTCATCGCCGGCGGCGGCACCGGCTACCGCTTCAACAACGAGGGCAATCAGGTCACCTATCGCTGCGATGTCCGGCGCGTGGTCACCATCAACTTCGACCGGAACAAGGTGCGGAGGATGTGCGCCGACCTGAGCCGCCGCGCCGACGAGGTTTCCGCCGCGCTGGACGCGGCGCTGGTCAACACGCAGGTGGACTACGCCGCGCCCTTTGACGTGAACGACACCTTTGCCGAGGCCTTCGAGGCGTATCTGGAGGCGTCCGCCTGACACTGCCCCGCCGGCCGCGGGAGATGCGGCGGAGCCGGAGAGCGCAGCGACCGGTTCAGGTGCAGACGAACTATAGTGCTGCACATTCGCAATCGCGAGGAAACGGGACAAGCAGTCCTGAAAGCTCTGATAGATACAAAAATGGTACGCCCTCCGTATCACACAGCGCCCAACGCTGCTTCCCCCTTCGTCCATTCGCACGCCCGATCTCTCACGCTTCCGCGCTTACGTCTCCCTGCCCTACAAGCAACGAAGGATCCAAGGATCTGATGACCTGCGCCTGCGGGCGCTCAAAAAAACGCACCCGTCGCCTGCGGCCCGCCTGTGCGGACGGCACGCGCCGCGTGCAAAAATGGTCACGCGATCTTGGGCTTCCACCGCATCTCCCGCGGCCGGCGGCAAAAAAGCGGAGAGCAGCAGGCTGTTCCGGCCTGCTGCTCGCACATCAGCATATTCAATTGCGGCCTTGCCTGCACCAGTATCTCGTCCAGAGGCACCTCAAGGAGCGCACCCAGCGCATACAGGTTATCCACGGAGGGAAGGCTCTGGCCTCGCTGCCACTTGTAGATGGCCTGCGGCTCCTCAAAGCCGAAATAGGTCTGCAGGTCGCGGACGGTCAGCCCCCGCTCCTTGCGCAGGCGCAGGATATTGGCGCCGGTGGCAGCGGGGTCTATGACCCGGAAAGGCTTATTCGTCACGGTGATCGCCTCCTGTACGGTGATTCTCCCGAAGCGGGAGTAGTACAGGATACGATACCCCGGCGAAAAAAGCAAGTGTTTTTCGGATTTTTCACAAAATTGTAAAATTACCGGGTGCATCCACGGAGGTGAAGCACATGAGACATTCGTTCGTCCCGCTGCGCAAGCAGAGCAAGAAAGCACAGAGGGCCTACCACGCCGGGCAGCGGGGCTCGTGGAACGGGCTCTCCCCTGTTACGCGCACGGTGCCCAGCGGGAGGGTCTACGACCGGAATCGGATGAAGCGCCGCGCCGGGTGTGACGACGGCTGCTGAAAAGGGACGGGCGGCACGCAAAGCGCTGTC
>CDYU01037437.1_pt1 | contig 83944 bp, 89 predicted proteins | sample 480701 | NCBI WGS metagenome assembly CDYU01 (sample SAMEA3182105, study PRJEB8094) | gut metagenome | biome: human; feature: gut; material: Stool; isolation source: human stools | place: Canada | collected 2013-02-26 | reverse complement strand
GCTGAGCTGGGCCAGTATGGCGCAGACAAGGTCTATGTCTACGATTCCCCCCTGCTGAAGGACTTCACCACCGATGCCTACACCAAGGTGATCGTGGAGGCCGTTGAGGAGCTGAAGCCCGAGGTGCTGCTGTTCGGCGCCTCCAACATCGGCCGCGACCTGGCTCCCCGCTGCGCCGCCCGCCTGCACACCGGTCTGTGCGCGGACTGCACCCACCTGGACATCGACATGCCCAACTACAAGGGCTTCCTGAAGGAAGCCTCCACGCTGCCCGAGGAGCGCATCGAGAAGCTGGGCACCGTGATGATCAACAAGGAGCCGCATGACGTCTCCCGCGACCTGAAGATGACCCGTCCCGCCTTCGGCGGTCACCTGATGGCCTCCATCATCTGCCCCCGCTTCCGTCCCGCTATGGCGACGGTTCGCCCCGGCGTGATGAAGAAGCGCGAGTGCCCCAAGAACGTGGAGATCATCGAGCCCAAGTTCGAGCTGACCGCCGCTGACATCCACACCGAGGTGGTGGATACCGTCAAGGCCGCCAAGAAGCTGGTGGACCTGATCGGCGCCGACTTCATCGTGTCCGTTGGCCGTGGTATCTCCAAGGACGTGGAGGGCGGCATCAAGCTGGCCGAGGAGCTGGCCGAGGTGCTGGGCGGCGTGGTTGGTTCCTCCCGCGCCTGCGTGGACGCCGGCTGGATCTCTGCCGACCATCAGGTGGGCCAGACCGGCAAGACCGTCCATCCCAAGGTCTACATCGCTCTGGGCATCTCCGGCGCTATCCAGCACAAGGCTGGTATGCAGGATTCCGAGTGCATCATCGCTGTGAACAAGAACGACACCGCTCCCATCTTCGAGGTGGCTGACTACGGTATCGTGGGCGATCTGTTCAAGGTCGTTCCCGAGCTGATCGAGTCCATCAAGGCTGCCAAGGCCGCCAAGTAACAGGATGGCCTCACAGAGGTACAGCACTGCTCCCCGCCGAAAACCGGCGGGGAGTTGCCTTTTCCCGCCGCCTGTGCTACAATACCCCTATATGACCGCAAATTTCCGAAAGGAGCCTGTTGTATGAACGAAGACCTGAAGAATATCCTCAGCCGCGTGGATCACACGCTGCTGAGCCAGACCGCCACATGGGCGGAGATCAAGACCATCTGCGACGACGGCATCAAATACGGCTGCGCCAGCGTCTGTATCCCCGCCAGCTATGTGAAGCAGGCGGCGGCATACGTCGCCGGGAAGATCGCCGTCTGCACCGTTATCGGCTTCCCCAACGGCTACGATACCACCGCCGCCAAGTGCTTCGAGGCCGCCGACGCCGTGCGGAACGGCGCGTCCGAGATCGATATGGTCATTAACATCGGCTGGGTCAAGGACGGCCTGTACGATCAGGTGCTGGCCGAGATCAAGGCTGTCAAGGAGCACTGCGGCGGCAAGCTGCTGAAGGTCATCATCGAGACGTGCATGCTCACCGATGCCGAGAAGATCGAGCTGTGCCGCGTGGTGTCTGACTCCGGCGCGGACTATATCAAGACCTCCACCGGCTTCGGCGGCGGCGGAGCCACCCGGGAGGACGTGGCCCTGTTCAAGACCCATGTGGCCCCCCATGTGAAGATCAAGGCCGCCGGCGGCATTGCCGACCTCAACGACGCCAGGGATTTCATCGCGCTGGGCGCCGACCGTCTGGGAACCAGCCGTATCGTCAAGGCCGTCAAGGCCATGGAACAATAATTATATAAGGAGGAACCAACCATGCCTACTCCCCACAACAACGCCGCCAAGGGCGACTTTGCCAAGACCGTTCTCATGCCCGGCGACCCGCTGCGTGCCAAGTTCATCGCCGAGACGTTTCTGACCGAGCCGAAGCTGGTCAACAATGTCCGGGGTGTACAGGGCTACACCGGCACCTATAAGGGTGTGCCCGTCTCCGTCATGGCCAGCGGCATGGGCATCCCGTCCATCGGCATCTACTCCTACGAGCTGTACACCCAGTACGATGTGGACAACATCATCCGCGTCGGCTCCGCCGGCGCCATGCGCGCCGATCTAAAGCTGGGCAGCGTGGTGGCCGGACAGGGCGCCTGCACCAATTCCGACTTTGCCAGCCAGTACGAGCTGGGCGGCGCTTACGCCCCCATCTGCGACTTCGAACTGCTGATGGCCGCCGTGGAGAGCGCGAAGGAGCTGGGCGTGAGGATGCCTGTGGGCAACCTCTACTCCTCCGACACGTTCTATGATGCCGCTGGCCGCAACATGCGCTACGCCAAGATGGGCGTCATGGCCGTGGAGATGGAGGCCGCCGGCCTGTACTGCACCGCCGCCTATACCGGCAAGCGCGCACTGGCCATCTGCTCCATCTCCGACAACCTCATCACCGGCGAGGAGCTGTCCGCCGACGACCGCCAGACCGCGTTCACCAATATGATGAAGATCGGTCTGGAGATCGCGGTGAAAATGGCCGCGAAGTAAGCACATTTGCGCATATCGCACAAACAAAATGTTAATAATTTCCAAAATTCGTTGAAATCGCCTTTGAAAAGTGCGGATTTTGCTTGCCAACGGCAAATGAATCTGCTATAATGCACGATGCGCACGGAGGGGCGTATGTCCCTGTGCCCGCGGAAACGGTTTTCCCGCCACCGGCGTGAAAATAAAAAATTTAGGAAGGTAGATTCAGAATTATGAAGAAGTTTCTTGCTTTGATGCTGGCTCTGGTCATGGCTCTGGCTCTGGTCGCTTGCGGCCAGCAGAAGGAGCCCGACGTGCAGGAGCCGCAGGGACCCACCGACACTGACGAGGTCACCTACAAGGTCGCGATGATCACCGACTACGGCGACATCACCGACCAGTCCTTCAACCAGACCACCTACGAGGCCTGCAAGGCATTTGCCGAGGCCAACGGCGTGGACTTCCAGTACTTCAAGCCCGCCGGCGATAACACCGCCGACCGTGTGGCCATGATCGAGAGCGCTATCGACCAGGGCTACAACGTCATCGTGATGCCCGGCTACGCCTTCGGCGCCGCCATCGCGGAGACCGCCCCCAAGTTCGAGGATGTCAAGTTCATCGCGCTGGACGTGTCCGCCGGTGACCTGGGCGAGGGCTTTGTGGTTCCCGCCAACCTGTACTGTGCTGTGTATCAGGAAGAGCTGTGCGGCTACATGGCCGGCTACGCTGCTGTGAAGCTGGGCTATAAGAACCTGGGCTTCCTGGGCGGCATGGCTGTCCCCGCTGTCCAGCGCTATGGCTACGGCTTCGTGCAGGGCGTTGACGCTGCTGCCGCCGAGCTGGGGCTGACCGATGTCAAGCTGAACTATGCTTACGGCAACCAGTTCTTCGGTGATGCCGACATCACGGCCGCTATGGATACCTGGTATGCCGGCGGCACTGAGGTCGTGTTCGCCTGCGGCGGCGGTATCTATACCTCCGCTGTTGACGCCGCCAAGAAGGTCGAGGGCGCCAAGGTCATCGGTGTTGACGTTGACCAGGCCGGTGTCATTGCCAACTACGCCGCCGGCGAGGGCGCTGATGCCGCCACCGTCGAGGGCTACAAGGCTCTGACCGTCACCTCCGCCATGAAGGGTCTGTATCCCGCCACCTATGACACCCTGACCGATGTCATCGTCAATGGCAACTGGGAGAAGTACTCCGCCAAGATCGACACGCTGGGTCTGGTGTCCGCTGACGATCCCGCTGCCAACTACGTCCAGATCCCCATGGAGTCCACCCAGTGGGCTGATGGTGCGTTCACTCAGGACGACTACAAGGCTCTGGTGAAGGCCATGTTCGACGGCACCCTGACCGTCAGCAACGACACCACCAAGGCTGCCTCCGACTTCGCCACCGTCATCACGGTGGAGGATCTGGGCAACATCAAGTAAGCCTGTACTTACCGCAAAAAACAGAGGCTGTGTCCGCAGCCTCTGTTTTTTTGCGCGTTTCCCGGCAATTGCCGTTACCGGTATCGTCATTTTTTCGGAAAAATCTTTGCTTTATGCCGCGGAATATAGTATACTGAATATATTCATGGTTTCCGTCCCCGCACACGGCGCAAGCGGCGGGCCATAAAAACGGAAGGGAGGGCGAAAGCTTGGATACACCGTATGCCATCGAAATGCTGCACATCACAAAACGGTTTCCCGGTATCATCGCCAATGACGACATCACCCTACAGGTGAAAAAGGGAGAGATCCACGCCCTGCTGGGCGAGAACGGCGCCGGCAAGTCCACGCTGATGAGTGTGCTGTTCGGCCTGTACCAGCCCGAGGAGGGCATCATCAAGAAGGACGGCGTGGAGGTGTCCATCAAAGACCCCAACGACGCCAACGCACTGGGCATCGGCATGGTGCACCAGCACTTCAAGCTGGTGGAGTGCTTCACCGTGCTGGACAACATCATCATGGGCGTGGAGCCCACGAAGCACGGCTTCCTCCAGAAGAAGGAGGCCCGCCAGCGGGTGCTGGCCCTCAGCGAGAAGTACGGTCTGAAGGTGGATCCGGACGCGCTGATCGAGGACATCACCGTGGGCATGCAGCAGCGTACCGAGATCCTGAAGATGCTGTACCGCGAGAACGAGATCCTGATCTTTGACGAGCCCACCGCCGTGCTGACGCCCCAGGAGATCGACGAGCTCATGGAGATCATGCGCAATCTGGCGTCGGAGGGCAAGTCCATCCTGTTCATCTCCCACAAGCTCAACGAGATCATGGCCGTGGCCGACCGCTGCACCGTGCTGCGCAAGGGCAGATATGTGGGCACCGTGGAGACGAAGGATACCTCCATGGAGCAGCTGTCCGCCATGATGGTGGGCCGCAATGTCAATTTCCATGTGGAGAAGAAGCCCTGCGCCCCCGGCGACGTGGTGCTGGACGTAGAGCATATGACCGTGGCCAGCAAGATCCACAAGAACAACGCCGTCCGGGACGTGAGCCTGCGGGTGCGCCGGGGCGAGATCGTCTGCCTCGCCGGCATCGACGGCAACGGCCAGACGGAGTTTGTCTACGGCCTGACCGGTCTGGAGCCGCTGGTGTCCGGCAGGATATCCCTCTGCGGCAAAGACATCACCCATGCCTCCATCCGCAAGCGCAATACCATGGGCATGTCCCACATCCCCGAGGATCGCCATAAGCATGGTCTGGTGCTGGACTACTCGCTGGAGGACAATCTGGTGCTGCAGCGGTACTTCGAGCCGGAATTCACCGACAAGGCGGGCTTCCTCCGCCGCGACAACATCCGCAAATACGCGGAAAAGCTCATTGACCAGTACGATGTCCGCAGCGGACAGGGTCCCGTCACAGTGGCCCGCAGCATGTCCGGCGGCAACCAGCAGAAGGCCATTGTGGCCCGCGAGATCGACCGCGATCCCGAGCTGCTGGTGGCGGTGCAGCCCACCCGAGGGCTGGACGTGGGCGCTATTGAGTACATCCACAAGCAGCTGGTGGCCGAGCGTGACAAGGGAAAGGCCGTGCTGCTGGTATCGCTGGAGCTGGACGAGGTCATGGACGTGCCCGACCGCATCCTCGTCATGTACGAGGGCGAAATCGTGGGCGAGCTTGACCCCAAGAAGACCACGCAGGAGGAGCTGGGCCTGTACATGGCCGGCGCCAAGAGAGACGAGGTGACGGCATGAAGAAGAATCTTCTGAAAAACAGCGGCGTCCAGTCCCTGCTGGCATCTCTGGCGTGCGTGGTGCTGGGCATGCTCATCGGCTATATCGTGCTGCTGTTCATCAACCCCGACGGCGCCGGTGAGGCCATCTCCACCGTCATAAAGAACTTCCTGACCTACAGCCGTCCCGACACGCAGGCCAAGTATCTGGGCAATACGCTGGTCAAGACCGCGCCGCTGCTGATGTGCGCGCTGGCTATCCTGTTCGCCTATAAGGTGGGCCTGTTCAACATCGGCGCCGCCGGCCAGTACTGCGCCGGCACGGCCCTGAGCCTGTACGCCGCGCTGGCGTGGGGCTGGAGCTGGCTGCCCTGCATGCTGCTGGCCATGGTGGGCGGCGGGCTGCTGGGCGCGATCTCCGGCCTGCTGAAGTCCTACTGCAACGTCAACGAGGTCATCTCCGGCATTATGCTGAACTGGATCGTCCTCTATCTGACCAACATGCTCCTGACCAACGTCAAGGAGGTGGCCAGCCCCTATACCGTGGTGCTGGCGGACACCAACCCCAGCGCCGTCCTGCCCTCTCTTGGTCTGGGCGCGCTGTTCAACGACAACAAGTATGTGGGCCTTGCGCTGCCGCTGTCCGTGGTCATCGCCATCCTTGTCTGGGTGGTGCTGGAAAAGACCCGCTTCGGCTACGAGCTGCGGGCCACCGGCGACAACAGGAACGCCGCCAAGTACTGCGGCATGGCGGAAAAGCGCAACATCATCCTGACGCTGGCCATCTCCGGCGCGCTGGCGGGGCTGGGCGCGTCCATGTTCTACCTCACCGGCTATGAACAGTGGCAGTGCACCGCCTCCTCCGTCCCCGGCATGGGCTTCAACGGCATCGCCGCCGCGTTTCTGGGCGGCCTGCACCCCATCGGCACCATTCTGGCGTCCTTCTTCATCCAGCACATCACCGCCGGCGGCGCGTATGTGGATAAGACCATGTACTGCGCACAGATCTCCGATCTGATCGCCGCCGTCATCATCTACCTGTGCGGCTTCGTGCTGTTTATGAAGTACGCCATGAATACCGCCATTGCCCGCCGGGAGGAGAAAGCCATCCAGAAGGCCCGGGCGGCGGAACAGGCCGCGCAAGCGGACGCATCTGACGCATCTGCGGAGAAGGGAGGGGATCAGTAATGGTACTGCTGCTGCAATATACGCTGATCTTCGCCTCCGTGCTGATCCTGGTGGCACTGGGCGGCTGCTTCTCCGAGCATTCCGGCGTTATCAATCTGGGCCTGGAGGGCGTCATGATCATGGGCGCGCTGGGCGGCGCGCTGGCCATGCGCTATATGCCGGCCAACACCTCCGCCTTTGTGATGATCGTGGTGGTGCTGCTGTGTGCCGCGCTGCTGGGCACCGTCTATTCCAGCCTGCTGGCCGTGGCCTGCATCAACTTCAAGGCTGACCAGACCATCGTGGGCACGGCCCTGAACATGCTGGGCACCGCCGGGGCCACCGTTATCGTCAAGGCCATCAACACCGCCTCCAATCCCGATGACGTGTCCTCCATCATCCAGTTCGCCGGCGCCAAGAAGGCGTTCACCGTGAGCATCGGCTCCTTCGAGTTCAGCTGGTTCATGCTGGTGACGCTGCTGCTGCTGATCGCGGCCTATGTGGTGCTGTACAAGACCCGCTTCGGCCTGCGGCTCATGGCCTGCGGCGAGCATCCGCAGGCGGCGGACTCCGTGGGCATCAACGTCTATAAGATGCGCTGGGCGGGCGTGCTGATCTCCGGCATGCTGGGCGGTCTGGGCGGCATCGTGTTCATCACCGCCGGCGTGTCCGAGTGGCGGTTCGAGTACGGCGTGGCCGGCTTCGGCTTCCTTGCGCTGGCCGTGATGATCTTCGGCCAGTGGAAGCCCACCCGCATCGCACTGGCGGCCCTGCTGTTCGGCCTGTTCCGGGCGCTGTCCAACGTGTACGCCGGCTTTGACTTCCTGAAGGCCATGAACATCCCCGGCCCGGTGTACAACATGATGCCCTACATCATCTCGCTGGTGGTGCTGGCCTTCACGTCCAAGAAGTCCCGCGCCCCCAAGGCCGAGGGCATCCCCTACGACAAGGGCCAGCGCTGACCGCTGCCCCATCCAGAACCAAAAAGGAACCCGTACCGGATACTGCCCGGTACGGGTTCCTTTTTGGTCACAGCACCCAGCGCCACACCGCCGCTGCCGCCGCCGCCGACAGAAGCGCCTGCGCCGCCTTAGCCGGCAGGTACCACCGCAGGGACACGCCGGAGCCGCTCAGCACCGCCGCCGTCTGACAGTGGACGCTGAGCCCGCCCCAGCCCAGCAGCGCCGCAGCCGAGATGAACCCGGCGCGGTCTGCCGTCAGACGCAGGATGCCGTTGGTCAGCTCCACGAACCCCGCCGCCAGCGGCGGCAGCGGCCCCAGAAAGCTCTCCGCCAGACGCAGCACCACCAGAAAGAAGATGACGAAGCCGCACACCCCGGCCATGGCCGTCACACCGCCCCGAACCGCGCCGATGAACGCGGCGGCAGGGGAGGGGGACGGCCGCCCGCGGGGCCCCGCCGGGAAATTGCAGTCCGGGCCGGAAACCTGAAGAAAACCTGCAATTTTTTGCTTCAGGTTTAATTTCAGAATGAAACAAAAAATCAGACCCACCGCCGTGGCCGCCGCCGCGTGAATGAGGTACAGCCACACCCCTGCGCGGGGGCTTTGGAACACGCCGCTGCCCGCGATGCCCAGAATGAACGCCGGCCCCGCGTTGTTGCAGAACGTCAGCAGCAGCGCCCCGTCCTCCGGCGGGAGAAGCCCTTGCCGCACAAGGCTTTCCGTGGTCTTGGCACCCACGGGATAGCCGCCGATGAGCCCTAAAAGAAAGGCGGATGCCCCGGCGCCGCCGATGCCGAACAGCCGGCGGAACAGCGGCCCCGCGCCCCGTCCCAGCACCTCCGCCGCCCCCAGCGACACCAGCAGCTGCGACGCCGCGAAAAAGGGGAACAGAGCCGGTATCACCGAGGTGATACAGAGGTCGATCCCGTCCCGGACGCCTTGTGCCGCAACGCTTTCGCGGCACAGCAGCAGTACGGCCAGCACCCCGGAGAGGGAGGCGGTCAGCGTTATGAGCCATCTTTTCAAATCCATCACCGCTGTCACCTTATGCGCATTTCGCTGCCGGATATGCACGCGGACAGGCAACTTCTCCGTCCGGCGCGCATACGCTTTTCTCACCCACGGAACGGGCATCGGAGGTGGAGAACGTGGCAAAGCTATCCAAAAAGCTGTCTCAGGCCAGCCAGCGGGCCATGGATCGGCTGGATCTGCCGGTGAATCTGGCGTCCGGCGTGGCTCGGATGGAGCTGCTGGGCAACCGCTCCCTTTACATCGACCGGCACCGGGGCGTGCTGTCCTACAGCACCGAGGCGGTGGACATCAACGCCGGGACGGTGGTGGTGCGGGTGCAGGGCGAGGGACTGGAACTGGCGGTGATGACCGACGAGGAGCTGCGGGTCAACGGTGTGATCCGCCGGGTGGAACTGGTGGAGTAAGGAGCGGCCATGTATCGGAAAGTGCTGAACTACCTGCGGGGGCAGGTGACGGTGGAGGTGGAGAGCGCCGCGCCGGAGCGGGTGCTGAACCTCTGCGCCGCCCACGGCATCCCCTTCTGGGAGCTGGAGTGGCTGTCGGAGATACGGCTGCGGGCCGTCACCGCCCGGAGCCAGCTGCCCCGGCTGCGGGAGGTGCTGACCCGGACGGACGCGGCGCTCACCGTGGTGCGGACGGAGGGGGCGCCGGAGGTGTGGCGGCAGTACCGGCGGCGCTATGTGCTGCTGGCGGCGGCGCTGCTGCTGGCGGCGGTGCTGGCGCTGGGCAGCACCCACATCTGGGCCTTTCAGGTGACGGGCAACGACACCGTGCCCACGGAGACGATCCTGCGGACGCTGGAAAAGCACGGGGTGGCGCTGGGAGCCCGAAGCCGCATCGACCAGGAGGCACTGCGCAATCAGGTACTGCTGGAGCTGCCGGACGTGGTATGGCTGACGGTGAATATGCGGGGCTGCACCGCCCATGTGCAGGTGGTGGAGCGCCAGCGCCCGCCCCATCTTTACGCCGACGGCGAGATCGCCAACGTGGTGGCTGCCCGGGACGGCCTTGTCACCAGAATACAGGCGCTGGACGGTCAGGCGCAGGTCATGGCCGGCAGCACCGTTACGGCGGGGCAGGTGCTGATCTCCGGCGTGGTGGACTCCGACCAGCGGGGCTACCGGCTGCTCCGCGGCATGGGGCAGGTGTGGGCGCGGACATGGTATGAGCTGTCGGTGTCCGTGCCGCTGACGGTACAGGAAAAGGGACAGGAGATGGGGGCTGTTACCCGCATGGCGGTGGACATCGGGAGAAACCGCATAAAAATCTACGGAAAGGGTAGCATGACAGACCCGGATTGTGATAAAATGACGGTGTACCGCACGGCGCGTCTGCCCTTTGGGCTGACGCTGCCGGTGACGCTGGTGACAGAACGCACGGTGCGCTATGCCGTCAACGAGACGGAGCGGCCTGTGGCTGCCGCCTGCGCCGAAGGCGAAGCGCAGCTGATGACACAGCTTCAGGCGGCGCTGGAGCAGACCGGCGGCCAGCTGCTGCACCACCGTTTTGACGCGGTGCGGCAGGGGACGCGGCTGGTGGTGACGCTCCATGCGGAGTGTGAGGAACAGATCGGCGTATCATCGCCGCTGGATATACAGGATATGGGGAGGTAAAGACCCGGATATGGAACAACGCATCAGCATTGAACGCATGGAGGAGGCCGTGAACCTGTTCGGCTCCTTCGACGAGAACATCCGCCTGCTGGAGACGGAATTTCAGGTACAGGTGGTGAACCGGGGCGGCGAGATCGTGGTGTCCGGCGAGCCGGAGAACGTAATGCTGGCGGTGAAGGCAGTGCAGGCGCTGCTGACGCTGTCCAACAAGGGGGAGAACATCTCCGACCAGCATGTGCGCTACGTCATCGGACTGGTGCGCTCCGGCCAGGCCGAGCGCATCAGCGAGCTGACCCAGGATGTGATCTGCATCACCAGCAAGGGCCGCCCCGTGAAGCCCAAGACCATCGGCCAGAAGGAGTATGTCAACGCCATCATGAAGCAGACCGTCACCATCGGCGTGGGGCCTGCCGGTACGGGCAAGACGTATCTGGCGGTGGCGGCGGCGGTGGCCGCCTTCCGGGACAAGCAGGTAAACCGCATCATCCTGACCCGTCCCGCCGTGGAGGCCGGTGAGCGGCTGGGCTTCCTGCCCGGCGATCTGCAGAGCAAGGTGGATCCCTATCTGCGGCCGCTGTACGACGCGCTGTTCGATATGCTGGGCGCGGAAACATATCAGAAGTATCTGGAGCGGGGCAACATCGAGGTGGCGCCGCTGGCCTATATGCGCGGCCGGACGCTGGACGACAGCTTCATCATTCTGGACGAGGCCCAGAACACCAGCCGCGAGCAGATGAAGATGTTCCTGACCCGTATGGGCTTCGGCTCCAAGGTGGTCATCACCGGCGACGTGACACAGATCGACCTGCCGGCCGACAAGGTCAGCGGCCTGAAGGAGGCCATGAAGGTGCTGCGGGACGTGGAGGGCGTGGCCATCTGCAAGCTCACTAAGGAGGACGTGGTGCGCCATGTCATGGTGCAGCGCATCATCGAGGCTTACGCAAAATTTGAGGAGAAAAAGAAATGAAACGACACTATATCCCGGTGACGGCGGACGTCCCCGGCGTCAGCGACGGCACCAAGAGCTTCCTGCGGAGGGTCATCCGCACGGCGCTGGGCCAACAGGGTGTGGACGTACCCTGCGAGGTGGATGTATATGTCACCGGCGACGCGGGCATACAGGAATTGAACCGCGAGATGCGGCAGGTGGACAGACCCACGGATGTGCTGAGCTTTCCGGAGTTCGAGCTGACGCCCGGCGAGCTGCCCGGGCAGGAGGACGCCGATCCGGGGACGGGCTATGTGCCGCTGGGCGATATGGCCATCTCGCTGGAGCGGGTGAAGGCGCAGGCTAAGGAGTACGGCCACAGCAACCGCCGGGAGCTGGCGTATCTGGCGGTACACTCCGTGCTGCATCTGCTGGGCTACGACCATATGGACGAGGGAGAGCAGAAGGCCCGGATGCGGGCGCGGGAGGAGGCCATCATGGCCGTGCTGGGACTGGAACGGAAGTAAAACATACACAAAAAATTGCTCAAATGAAAGAAAGTTGAGGATCACCTGATGGAAAACGTAACGAAAACTGCCATGATCACCGTGTGCGGACGGCCCAACGTGGGCAAGTCCAGCCTGACCAACGCACTGGTGGGCGAGAAGATCGCCATCGTGTCGGACAAGCCCCAGACCACCCGCAACCGTATTTACGGCGTGGTGAACCGGGGCGACACCCAGTACGTCCTGCTGGACACGCCGGGTCTGCACAAGCCCCGCAGCCGTTTGGGCGACTACATGGTCAAGGTGGTGCGGGAGAGCCTGAGCGACGTGGAGTGCGCGCTGCTGCTGGTGGAGCCCATCGCCCATGTGGGCGAGCCGGAGCGCATTTTGCTCCAGCGCATCCGGGAGGAGCGGCTGCCCTGCGTGCTGGGTATCAACAAGATCGACACGGTGGAAAAGAAGGACACACTGCTGGAGGTTATCGCCGCGTACAGCGAGGCGTATGAGGGGTTCGACGCCATCATCCCCATCTCCGCCCGGACGGGGGACGGACTGGACGACCTGATGACCCAGCTGGCCAAGTACGCGCAGGAGGGCCCGCAGCTGTTCCCCGACGGTATGACCACCGATCAGCCGGACAGTCAGGTGTGCGCCGAGATCGTGCGGGAGAAGATGCTGCGGTGTCTGGACAAGGAGATCCCCCACGGCACGGCGGTGGAGGTGACGCGGTTCTCCGAGCGGGAGGACAGCGGCATCATCGATCTGGATGTGACCATCTACTGCGAAAAGGCCAGGCACAAGGGCATTATCATCGGAAAGGGCGGCGAGATGCTCAAGCGCATCAGCTCACTGGCCCGGCGGGACATCGAGAGGTTCATGGGTACCAAGGTGTACATGGAGACGTGGGTGAAGGTCAAGGAGAACTGGCGGGACAATGTGAATTTTATCCGCAGTCAGGGGTATAACGAGGAGTGACCACCAAGCATTCCCAGTGATAATTCCGCCGCAGACCTCCATGCTAATGGCAGGGAGGTGACGGACATGGACTACTGGGAGCTGTTCCGCGACACCGGCGCACCGGAGGCGTATCTGCTGTGGCGCGGCCAACAGGAGGCGGTATGCAAAACGGAAAAACAGTGACCACCGGCCTTGTGCTGCGGGTCACGGAGACAAAGGAGACGGACAAGATCCTGACGGTGCTGACGCCGGACATGGGGAGGATCCCCCTCATTGCGCGGGGGGCGCGGCGGAAAAACAGCCGCATCGCCGCCGCCTGCCAGCTGCTGGCCTACTCGGAGCTGACGCTGTACAAGCGGGGGAGCTGGTATATGCTGGATGAGGCCTCCACTGTGGAGCTGTTCGACGGCGTGCGGCGGGACATTGTGCTTCTGTCGCTGGCGTCCTACTTCACGGAGCTGGCGGAGGCGGTGTGCGCCGAGGAAACGGCGTCGCCGGAGATCCTGTCGCTGCTGCTGAACGCGCTGTACGCCCTGTGCTATCTGGGCAAGGAGCCCCGGCTGGTGAAGGCGGCGTACCAGTTCCGACTGCTGGCGCTGGCGGGCTTTGAGCCATTGGCGTCAGAGTGCGCCGTGTGCGGCCGGGAGAAGCCGGAGACCCCTATGCTGGATGTGCTTCGCGGCGTGGTACACTGCGGCGGCTGCAAGCAGCCCGGCGGGCTGAGTATGCCCCTGACGGCGGCAGGTCTGGCGGCGCTGCGGCATATCCTGTACTGCGACAGCCGGAGGCTGTACGCCTTTACGCTGGAGCCCACGGCGCTGCGGGGGCTGGATCAGGCGGGGGAAGCCTTCGCCGCCAGCCAGCTGGAGAGGAGCTTCCGGACACTGGACTACTACAAATCCCTTTTGGGGTAACATGAGGACATACATATGAGCGACTTATTTGAAAAATCCATGCGGACGCTGGAGCTGCCCGCCGTGCTGGAGCTGCTGGCACAGCGGGCCGTCAGCGACGAGGCCAAGGAACGGTGCCGCCGGCTGCGGCCCTCCACCGAGGCGGAGACGGTCAGCCATCTGCTGGACGAGACGGACGCGGCCAAGACCCGGCTGGGGCTCCGCGGCAGCCCGTCCTTCACCGGCGTGAAGGATGTGGCGCAGCCGCTGAACCGCGCCGACCACGGCGGTATGCTGAATACCCGGGAGCTGCTGGATATCGCCGGGGTGCTGACGGCCACCCGACGGGTCAGCGACTACGATGCGGACCGGCAGGGGGAGCCCACGGCCATCGACCGGCTGTTCTCCGCCCTGCGGCCCAACAAGTACCTGGAGGACAGGATACGCGGGGCTATTCTGGACGAGGAGACCATCGCCGACACCGCCAGTCCCGAACTGGCGGACATCCGGCGGCAGATGCGGGTGGCGGCCACCAAGGGACGCCAGATCCTGCAGCGCATTATCTCCTCGCCGTCCTACGCCAAGGTATTGCAGGAGGCCCTCATTACCCAGCGTGACGGGCGGTTCGTGGTGCCGGTGAAGGCGGAGTGCAAGGGCAGCCTGCCGGGACTTGTTCACGACGTATCCTCCTCCGGCGCCACACTGTTTGTGGAGCCCATGGGCGTGGTGCAGGCCAACAACGAGATGAAGGAGCTGGAGGCCAAGGAGGATAAGGAGATCGACCGCATCCTGCGCATCCTGTCCGGCGAGTGCGCCGCCCAGCGGGAGACGATCCTCTATAACTACGACGTGCTGGTGCAGCTGGACGCCATCTTTGCCCGGGCGCAGCTGAGCTACGCCATGGACGCGGGACGGCCGCTGGTGCGCAAGCGGGGCGGTATCGACCTGAAGCGGGCGCGGCACCCGCTGCTGGATCAGGCCAAGGCCGTACCGGTGACGGTGGAGCTGGGCGGACGGTTTGATACGCTGGTCATCACCGGTCCCAACACCGGCGGCAAGACCGTGACCCTGAAAACCATTGGACTTTTGAGTCTGATGGCGCAGTGCGGCCTGCACATCCCTGCCGGCGACCAGAGCGCCGTGCAGGTGTTCTCCCGTATTCTGGCGGACGTGGGCGACGAGCAGAGCATCGAGCAGAGCCTGTCTACCTTCTCCGCACACATGGCAAACACGGTGGAGATCTTAAAGCAGGCCGACGACAGGAGCCTCATCCTGTTCGACGAGCTGGGCGCGGGTACAGACCCGGTGGAGGGCGCGGCGCTGGCCATCGCCATTATTCAGGACGTGCGGGGAAAGGGGGCGCTGACGGCGGCCACCACCCACTACGCGGAGCTGAAGACCTTCGCCATGACCACGGCGGGGGTAGAAAACGCCAGCTGTGAGTTCGATGTGCAGACCCTGCGGCCCACCTACCGGCTGCTCATCGGCATTCCCGGCAAGTCCAATGCCTTTGCCATCTCCCGGCGGCTGGGACTGGATGAAAGCGTTATCGAAACGGCCAAGGCCCAGATGGACAGCGAATCTGTCCGGTTTGAGGATGTGCTGACCCAGCTGGAGGAGAAGCGCCAGCGGTTGGAGAAGGCCCAGACGGAGGCGGATCGCCTGTGGCAGCAGCGGGAGGAGGACGCACGCAAGGCCCGGACATTCCGGGAGCAGATGGAGAAGGCCAAGGACAACGCCCGCACCAAGGGCGAGGCTGAGGCCCGGCGCATCGTGCGGCAGGCCCAGCAGCAGGCGGAGCAGGTGTTTGCCGAGCTGGACGAGCTGCGAAAGCAGCAGCAGCGCAGCGACTATCAGACGGTGAACGACGGCAAGGCCGATGTCCGCCGCCGCCTGAAGGAGGCGGAGGCGGCGCTGCACCAGAGGGATGAGCAGCAGGAGCCTATCCCGGCCCCCAGCCGCCCCATCGCCGTGGGCGACACGATGGAGTTGGCCGGCGTCCGGACAGCGGCGGCGGTACTGGCTGTCAACGGTGACGGCACCCTGCTTTTGCAGGCGGGGAAAATGAAGATGACCGTCAAGGCCGCGCAGGTGCGGCTGTTGGAAACGGCGGAGGAGATCGAGGAGAAGAAAAAGCAGGCTGCCAAGTCCCGGGCCGCCAGCGGCGGCACGGTGCAGATCAATAGCGGCACCCGCGCCTCCGCCGAGCTGGATATCCGGGGCTTGGAGACGCTGGAGGCCGAGAGCGTGGTGGAGAACTATCTGGACGCGGCGCAGCGGGCCAAGCTGGGCACCGTCACCATCATCCACGGCAAGGGCACCGGCGCGCTGCGGGCCGCCGTCCACCAGCTGCTGAAGAAAAACCGGGCCGTTAAGAGCTTCCGGCTGGGCCGGTACGGCGAGGGCGAGGCCGGTGTGACCGTGGTGGAGCTGAAATGACCGGCAGAGTTTGTCTAATTCGACGAATTGCTCGGGGAAAGTATGGTGGGGCGATACAAATTTCGTATCAATGCCCATTGCATTTCACAGGGACTTTCGGTATAATGAGAATGCTGTAAGTGACCTTTTTCACAGTTTCTGAAAAAATTGCTGCATAAGGAGTGCTGTTCCATGTATACACGGGAAATCACGGTCAAGAATGAAGTCGGTCTGCACGCCAGACCCGCCACCTATTTTATCCAGAAGGCCAACGAGTTCAAGAGCGGCATCTGGGTGGAGAAGGAGGAGCGCCGCGTCAACGCCAAGAGCCTGCTGGGCGTGCTGAGTCTCGGTATCGTGCAGGGCACCGTCATCACGCTGATCGCCGACGGCTCCGATGAGAAGGAGGCCGTGGACGCGCTGGCCGACCTGATCGAGAACCAGATCGGGGAATAACACGCAAGAAAACGGCACCGCACACAGTTTTTCTGTGCGCGGTGCTCTTTTTTTGCCGGAAGCCGGGAAAATTTGCAAAAACCCTTGCGCCGCAGACAGTGGATATGCTATGATGATGGCACACATGCCATGTAAGAGAGAAAGGGGTGGCCGACATGGCGCTGACCAACGCCAGCCTGCCGGCGAAACGGCGGATATTGGCCGTCTGTGTCAAGCTGTTTCTGGAGCAGGGCTACAAAAAAACCACCGTGGCACAGATCGTGCAGGGTGCGGGGGTGTCCAACAGCAGCTTCCAGAACATCTTCCGGGCCAAGGACGGCGTACTGACGGAGTTGGTGGCCTTTATGTTCACCAGCCAGTTCGGCGCGGCGCGGAGCGCCATCGGCGGACGGCTGCCGCCGGTGTACGTCTACGCGGCGGAGACGGCGATCCAGATGACGCTGACGGAGCTCAACGAGAACCTGCGGGAGATATACATCGAGGCCTACACCCAGCAGGAGGCGTCGGGCTATATTTTCCGGGAGACAGCCCGTGAGCTGTACGAGATCTTCGGGCCGTACCAGCCGGAGCGGACGGCGGAGGACTTTTTCCACATGGAGATCGGGTCGGCGGGCCTGATGCGGGGCTACATGGCGTACCCCTGCGACGAGACGCTGACGCTGGAGCGGAAGCTGGAGAGCTTTCTGACACTGAGCCTGCGGGGCTACAGGGTGCCGGAGGAGGAATTGCAGCAGGTGCTGGCGTTCCTGCGCACCATGGATGTCCGGGCGGTGGCCCAGCGCATCATGGAGCAGCTGTTCCACGCGCTGGAGATGCGGTACGACTTCCATCTGGGCGGGATGCCCGCAGAGGAAAAGGAGGAGCAGGCATGAGAAAACGGATCATTTCCACCCTGATGGCGCTGTGCATGGCGCTGACGCTGCTGCCGGTGCAGGTGCTGGCGGCGAACTACGCCATGGGCGAGGACGCCGGCGTATCAGTGCGGGCGCTTGCCGGAACCGCCGGAACAGAATTGAAAGCGGACAACATCGACGCCTATGTCGCCAACGGCCTGGGCGGCGGCGTGTATACGCTGGCGGAGGACGTGACCATCTCCGGCACGCTGAAGGTTACGGGCGAGGCCGCGGTAGATTTGAACGGCTATGTGCTGCGGTATGCTGACACGACTGCCAATGGCAGCGTGTTTGAGATTGTAAGCGGCGGCGACCTGACCGTCATCGACAGCCGCCCCAATGTGGAACATAAATTTGTCTCCAATGCCGACGGCCTGTGGGTACTGGATGAGCAAAACGGCACAGAGATCGTCAGGGGCGGAATCATCACCGGCGGCACGGGCCTTACAGACAGGAACAACAATGGCTACGGCGGCGGTGTGTATGTGGATGGCGGCGGCCGGTTCACTATGACCGGCGGCAGCATCGTGGGCTGCAAAGCTGAGGGGTATATTGCTTTTGGCGGCGGCGTGTTTGTCGCTAAAGGCGGTCAGTTCACCATGACCGGCGGCAGCATCGTGGGATGCACGGCGGTGGCTGATGAATATGGGCATGCTTATGGCGGCGGCATCCGCAATGATGGCGAAGTGCGAGGTGATATTGGTCGCACCACCCTGTCCGGCACGGCGGAGATCCGGGACTGCCATGCGAAAGGTGGGTTTCTACTGTATGGCGGCGGCATCTCTGACGCCGGTACGCTCACCATCAACGGCGACGTGAAGATCATCGGCTGCACGGCCGGCGGAATGGGCTCGGATGCCATGTATGTTAATGCTAACAATGATAGCAGCGTCACCGGCGGCACGTTCTACGGCAGCATCCAAGACCTCGGAAACAAGATCTCCGGCCTCATCGTGACCTACCGCATCAACGACGCCGACTACGCTATCCAGGTTCTGCAGTCCGGCAATCAGATTACCCTGCCCAATCCCGCCAAGCCCGGCTACACCTTCGATGGCTGGTACAAGGACGGCGCGAAGTGGGAGAAAACTACCCTCGTCACCGAGAAACTCACCCTCACCGGCAGCCTGTACGTCCCTGTGACCGATGAGTCCACCCTCACCGCCGCCCTGGCCGACAGCAGCAGCGATGTTATCCGCCTCACGAGCGACATCAAGCTTTCCAACGAACTGCAGATCACCAATAACCGCAAGGTCACCCTTGACCTCAACGGCTATGTCCTCGATCTGGGAGGAAAGCATATCTCAGTCTCAGCCCTTAGTGGCGACCCATGGTATCATTCAAACCAACTGACCATCATCGACAGCGACCCCACTAAACACCACAAGTTCACGGACAACGACGGCCTGTGGAAACTGGATGAAAACGGCGATAAGACCGTCTCCGGCGGCGTCATCACCGGCGGCAGCGACGGCAGCAGCGCTATAATTGCCGGCTCGCGTGGCACAGTTACCATGAACGTCGGCAATATCGTTGGTTGCTCTACTTCCGGCGTTGGCGGCGCTGTGTCTGCCAGGAATGGCACGTTTATCATGAACGGTGGCAGCATCATTGGCTGCAAGACCGACTTCACCGGCGGCGCTGTGTACGTGCTCAACGGCAAATTCATCATGAATAGCGGCAGTATCACAAATTGTGTCGTTACAAGTCCGGCCGGCGATGGCGGCGCTGTGTACATCAGCAACGACAGCACATTCACCATGACCGGCGGCTCTATCGCCGACTGCACGGCAGTCAACGGTAGCGCCCTCTACCTGAAAAACGGCACGATGAACGCAGGCGGCGGCACGGTGGGCGGCACGGTCGTGCTTGAAAGAAACAGCACAATCCAAGGCAGCGGCAGCACATTCAGCGGACTGATAATAAACAACGACGCGCAGACTCAGTTCAGCGGCGCACACAGCCCCTTGGGCATCGTTGGAGAGGAACCGGTTGGTGCAAACGGTTACAGCTACCACAAGGTCGCCTTTGATACGGCGGGCGGCAATATGTCGCACACAACGCGCTATTTCCTCCAAGGCAAGGATATCTCCAACGAAATCAAACCCGACCCCCGCACGGGCTACACCTTCGGCGGCTGGAACAAGGCCGACGGCACGGCGTGGGATCATGCAAGCGATACAGTTACCGATAACATAACATTGTATGCAAAATGGACAGCGAACACCTACACGGTGACCTTTGATAGCACCGGCGGCAGCGAGGTGGACGCGCAGCCTGTGGCCTACGGCGAGAAGGCAAAGAAACCCGCCGCCCCGCAAAAGACCGGCTATGCCTTCGGGGGCTGGTATCTGGGCGATACGAAGTATGACTTCGCCGCCGTCGTGACGGAGGACATGACCCTGACGGCCAAGTGGACAGTGTGCGGCCACAAGGGCAGCACGGCGCAGCCCACCTGCACAGACGCGGTGAAATGCACGGTGTGCGGCAGTACGCTCCCCGCGCTGGGCCACACATGGGGCGCGTGGACATCCAACGGCAACGGTACCCACACCCGCGCCTGCAAGCGCGATAGCGCTCACACGGAGACGAAGAGCTGCGTGGATGCGGATAGGGATCACATGTGTGATGCTTGCGGCCAGACCATCTCCGGACACACCGGCGGGACGGCCACCTGCACCGCAAAGGCGGTGTGCAGCGTGTGCGGGCAGTCCTACGGCGCGGTGGATACCGCCAACCACGACCTGAAGCACACGGCGGCCAAGGAACCGGGCGCCTTTGTCCCGGGCCGCATCGAATACTGGACGTGCCGGACCTGCGGGAAATACTTTGCCGATGCCGGCGGGGCCAAGGAGATCAGCCGGGACGATATCATCATCCCCCGGCTGGGCACCGCGGCTGACAGCGAGGGCGGCAAGGCCAGCCCCGCCACCTTCGATGCCGGTATCGGCGCCAGCGCTGTGACGGCGGTGACATCGCTGGCAGGTCTGGCGCTGCTGCGCCGGAAGCGCCGTGACGGCGAATGAGCATAAAAATAAGCATAAAAAAGGAACGCACCGGGGTGCGTTCCTTTTTTATGCGGTTCAGCGGGCCTTCTCCGCCTCGCGGGCCACGCGGACGAGCCACTCCGCCGATTCCAGCGGATAGAGGCCCTGCGCCGTCTCGCCGGTGAGCATCAGGCAGTCCGCGCCGTCCAGCACGGCGTTGTAGATATCCAGCACCTCCGCCCGGGTGGGGGTGGGGTGGTCGAGCATGCTGTGCAGCAGCTGCGTCACCACCAGAAAGGGCTTCCGGCGGCTGCGGCACAGGGCGGCGATGCGCTTCTGAGCGGCAGGCAGCTGCTCCAGCGGCAGGCTGCTGCCCAGATCACCCCGGGCCACCGTCACCACGTCGCAGAAATCCAGCCAGTCCGGCAGGGCGTCCAGTCCCGCCCGGTTTTCCACCTTGGCGAACAGCTCCGCATGGCCAAGGCCGTTGGCCGCCATGGCGTCCCGGACGGTGTGCAGATCGCCGGCGCTGCGGACGAAGGGCTGCATGACCGCGTTCACGCCCAGCTGCGCCGCCTGCGCCAGATCGGCAAGGTCGGCCTCGCACAGAGCGGGACGGCGGAGGTCGACGCCCTCCGGCGTCAGGCTCTTATGACCGGTGAGGACGCCGCCCCGGGTGACGCGGCACACACCGCCGTCTATCACGGTCAGCGCCATGGCCCCGTCGTCCAGCAGGACGGTCATGCCGGGGCGCAGCGCCGCCAGCACATCCTTCTCCACAGGGATATCCGCGCCCAGCGTCACCGTATGACCCTCCGCCAACGGCAGGGGGGCGGGCAGCGCGCCGATGCGTACCTCCGGGCCCCGCAGATCGATCATCAGCTGGGCGGGAAGCCCCGTCTTTCTCTGGGCGGTGCGGAGGGTGGCGATCCAGTCCGTCCGTGCCGCCAGCGGCGTGTGGGACAGGTTCAGCCGGAAGCCGGTAACGCCCCGGCACAGCAGCGCCGCCAGCGTACCGGCATCGCAGCAGGCGGGGCCGAGGGTGGCGTAGTATCTCATGGCGTATCCTCCTTGTGAAAATGATCGTAGACGGCGTAGGCGGCGGGCTTGGGCAGTACCTCCTCCAGCTGGGGCAGTTCAGCGGCCCGAATGGCCTTGATGGTGCCGAAACGCTGCAAAAGCAGCTTTTTCCGCGCCTCCCCCACACCGGCAATGCCGTCCAGCTGGGAGCGGTAGGCGTTTTTGGCGTGCTTTTGGTGGTGGTAGGTGATGGCGAAGCGGTGTACCTCCTCCTGCACCCGGCCAATGAGGGCGAACAGGGCGGGAGGCGTCTGGATGCCGATCTCCCGGCCGTCGGCGGTGACCAGAGCACGGGTGCGGTGGCGGTCGTCCTTTACCATACCCAGCACGGGCACGGTCAGCCCCAGCTTTTCCAGCACCTCCTCCGCCACGCGGGCGTGCTGTACACCGCCGTCGATGAGCAGCAGGTCAGGGAGGGGGGCGAACTTCTCGTCGCCGTCCAGATACCGGCGGAACCGGCGCTCCAGCACCTCCGCCATGGCGCCGTAATCGTCGGGGCCGCCGCAGGTCTTGATCTGGAAACGGCGGTAGTCCCGCTTCAGGGGGCGTCCGTCCACGAACACCACCATGCTGGCCACCTGATCGGCGCCGCCGGTGTGGGAGATGTCGCAGCTTTCCATGCGGCGGGGCGGTACGGGCAGTCCGGCCAGCTCCTGCAAAAGTCGGAGAGTGCCGGCGATGCGCTCGGCATCGGAGGTGACGCGCTCCACCTCCTCCCGGGCATTGCGGCAGGCGATGTCCAGCAGCTCCCGGCGCTGGCCCCGCTGGGGCACGCGGAGGGTGACGGTGTGGCCGCAGCGCTCCGTCAGCAGGGCGGACAGGGTGTCCATGTCCTCCGCCGGCAGCGGCAGCAGGATCTCCCGGGGCAGCAGCTCACGGCCCAGATAATACTGGGTCACCACGGCGTCCAGCAGCGCTGCGGCGTCCTCGGCGGCGGGCAGCACCTCCACCCGGCGGCCCAGCAGGTCGCCGTTTTCGATGTGCAGCACGGCGCAGCCGGCCCGGGCTGGGCCGGTGTACACGCCCCACACGTCGGTGTCGGCGCAGATGCCGGCGATGACCTTCTGGTTCTTGGACAGCACCGACAGCGCCCGCACCTGATCCCGTAGGGCGGCAGCACGCTCAAAGTCCAGCGCCTCGGCGGCATCGTTCATCTGGGCTGTGAGCTCCGCCGTCACCTGCCGCAGCCGTCCCTCGAACAGCCGCACAGCCTGAGCGATGCGGCGGCGGTACTCGGCGGCGTCCGGGCCGTCGGGACGGCAGAAGCCGTCGCACCGGCCGATGTGGTGATTCAGGCAGGGGCGTTCCCTGCCGATATCCTGCGGGAACCGGCGGGAGCAGGTGGGCAGCCGCAGGGCGGCACACACCGCGTCGATGGCCTGCCGCGTCTCGCTGCGGCCGCCGAAGGGCCCAAAGTACCGGGCGCCGTCCTGCGCGGGGCGGGTCACCAGCGAAAAACGGGGGTATTCGGACGCTTCATCCAGCCGTACAAAGGGGTAGCCCTTGTCATCCTTCAGCAGAATGTTGTAGCGGGGCATGTGCCGCTTGATGAGGGAGTTTTCCAGAATGAGGGCCTCGAACTCCGAGCGGACGATGATGGTGTCGAACCGATCCACCTGCGACACCATGCGGCGGGTCTTGCCATTGTGGGAGGCGGTGTCCTGAAAGTACTGGCTTACCCGGTTTTTCAGTTTTTTGGCCTTGCCTACATAGATGACCTGCCCCGTTTTGTCCATCATCAGATAGACGCCGGGCAGCAGCGGCAGCTCGTTGGCTTTGGCCCGCAGCTCGTCCTTCGTCATGGCGGCACCTCCTTGCCGGGATGTGTTTTTCCCAGTATAGCACGGCGGAACGGGGCAGGCAAGGGGGAGGGGACAGGGCGGCGGGCAAGAAAAAAAGTGTCAGAAGAAGGAAAAATTATCCGAAGAAAACCATTGACAAGAAAAATACCTTGCAGTACAATATGCAGGAAGCATAGTGGTGCGCTTGGTGAATGTGCACCGCGCTTCGGAATTTGCTCTTCCCCCTGTCGGGCACCCCCCTTTTGCCCGGCATTAAAACGGACGGAGCGCCGCAAGGCGCTCCGTCCGTTTTTTCACATTCTTTTCAGTTCAGACCGCCCTCATTGGCCGCAAACAGCCGGTCAATGCGCCGGTGCAGCGGCGTGTGGGCAGGCTCGGACAGCGTGGGGTCAGCGTCCAACAGAGTGCTGGCGGCGGACTGGGCCTCGTCCAGCAGCCGCATATCACAGCTGAGATCGGCGGCCTTCAGCGTGGGCAGACCGTGCTGCCGCTGACCGAAGAAGTCGCCGGGGCCGCGGAGACGCAAATCCTCCTCAGAGATCTTGAAGCCGTCGTTGGTCTCTGTCAGCACCTTCAGACGGCGGCGGGCATCCTCGCTGTCGCTGTCGGACAGCAGGATGCACCAGCTTTTGGCGGCGCCCCGGCCTACCCGGCCCCGCAGCTGATGGAGCTGGCTAAGACCGAAGCGCTCGGCGTTCTCCACCACCATCAGATTGGCGTTGGGCACGTCCACGCCTACCTCCACCACGGTGGTGGATACCAGAATGTCGCGCTCCCCGGCGGCGAAGGCGGCCATGACGGCCTCTTTCTCCTTGGCCTTCATGCGGCCGTGGAGCACGGCGATGCGCAGGTCGGGAAACACCTCCTCCTGCAGCTTTTCGGCGTAGGCGGTGACGGCCTTGCGCTCGTCGGGCAGCTGGTCGTCCTCCGCCACCAGCGGACAGACGATGAATACCTGATGTCCCTCGGCTACCTGCCTGCGGATGAAGGCATTCAGCCGCTGGCGGTATTTCTCCCCCACGGCGAAGGTATCCACCTTCTGCCGCCCGGGCGGCAGCTCATCGATGATGGACACATCCAAATCACCGTAGATGATAAGGGCCAGCGTCCGGGGAATGGGGGTGGCGGACAGCACCAGCATATGGGGCGAGCCGGCTTTCCTGGACAGCGCCGCCCGCTGGTCCACACCGAAGCGGTGCTGCTCATCGGTGATGACAAGCCCCAGCCGGGCGTACTGCACATCCTCCGTCAGCAGGGCGTGGGTGCCGATGCACAGGTCGACACTGCCATCGGCCAGACCGGCCAGAATCTCCCGGCGCTCCCTGGCGCGGGTGGAGCCGGTGAGCAGGGCGCAGCGCAGGCCGAAGCGGGCGAACAGCGGCGATAGATTTTCATAGTGCTGGCGGGCCAGAATTTCGGTGGGAGCCATCAGCGCCGACTGCCAGCCGCTCTGGGCGGCGAACCAGACGCAGGCGGCGGACACCATGGTCTTGCCGCTGCCCACGTCGCCCTGACACAGCCGGTTCATGGGACGGCCCGACGTCATGTCGGACACCCCCTGCTCCACGGCACGGCGCTGGGCATTTGTCAGCGCGAAGGGCAAGGCGGCGTAAAAGGGCGCGAGGCTCGCCGTCTTGCAGACGGGGCCGTGTCCCGCTTCTCTGCGGGAGCGCAGCAGCCGCAGGCCGCAGGCAAGCACAAAAAGCTCCTCGAACACCAGACGGCGGCGAGCGATCTCCAACGCCTCCGGCGAGTCGGGGAAGTGGATATTCTCGTAGGCATAGCCCACATAGCACAGGTGATGGGCTTGCCGCACCTCATCGGGCAGTGCGTCCGGCAGCAGGTCACGGCAGGCGTCCAGCCCCTGCCGCATGGCCTTGGTCAGCATGGTCTGGCTGACCCCGGCGGTCAGGGGGTAGATGGGCATGATGCGGCCCGTCAGCAGCTGCCGCCCCTCCGGCTCCAGCACCGGATTGGTCATGCGGCGGCGCAGCAGGTCGCCCTCCACCTTGCCGTAGAAGATATACGTCTCCCCTTTGTGGAGACTGGTTTTCCGGTAGTCCTGATTGAAAAAGGCTACATCCAGCACGCCGCTGCCGTCCACGGCCCGCACCTTCACCAGCGTGCGCCCTCCGGCGATGCGGCTGGCGGTGGGGTCGCCGGCCAGCATGGCCCGGACGCAGGCGTATTCACCCACCGGCAGCTCCCGGATGGGACGCTCCAGCGTCCGATCCTCCCACCGGCGGGGAAAGTAGGACAGCAGGTCGCCCAGCGTGGTGACGCCCAGCTTTTGCAGGGCCCTGGCCCGTGTCTCGCCGATGCCCTTGATGTACCGGATGTCGGTGTTGAGATCGGCCATGGCGTCAGAAGCCGCTGAAGGCGGAGAAGTCGGCGGGCGGCGCAAACAGAGGCGGCTCCTGCACGTCCTCCGCCGCAGAGGGCAGCAGCGCCTCCTCCGGCGCAGGAACGTACTCCACGAATTGGTACTTCAGGCCGTTCTCCTCCATGAGCTCACTCTCACTGTCTACCTGCCACCGGGGGTCGGCGTCCAGATCGGGGAAAAAGGCGTCGGCGTGGCCGTCGGCAAAAATCTTGGTGATAAACACCCGGTCGCACAGGGGCAAAAAACGGCGGTAGACGCTTTCACCGCCGATGATCCAAGCGTCCTCCCCAGCCTGAAACACCGCCTCCACGGGGAAGTGGACGATCTCCGCGTTTTCCGCGGTAAAGCTCCGGTCACCGGTGAGAACGATGCTGCGGCGATGGGGCAGCCCTCTGCCGCCGGGCAGGGATTGCAGGGTCTTGCGGCCCATGAGGACGGTCTTGCCCTCCGTCAGGGCGCGGAAGCGCCGCATATCGGCGGGGATATGAAACAGCAGGGCGTTATCCCGGCCGATGCCCCAGTGCCGGTCTACGGCTGCAATGGCGTACATGGGCATTCCTCCTTAAATGGCCACGGGGATCTTGTCCTCGAAGGGCTGGGGGTCGTAGCCCTCCAGCGAGAAGTTGTCCCGTGTGAACCGGTAGAAATCGGAGACGGACTTGTCCATCACAAAGCGGGGGGCGGGACGCTCGTCCTGCTCCAGCAACTTTTCGATGATGGGTACATGGCGGTCGTAGATGTGGGCGTCGGCAATGACGTGTACCAGCTCACCGGCCTCCAGACCGGACACCTGCGCCATCATGTGTACCAGCACACTGTACTGCACCACATTCCAGTTGTTGGCGGCCAGCATATCCTGACTGCGCTGGTTGAGAATGGCGTTGAGGGTGTTGCCGGAGACGTTGAAGGTCATGGAGTAGGCGCAGGGATACAGCGCCATCTCGTGAAGATCCTGAAAGTTGTAGATATTGGTGAGGATGCGGCGGCTGGCGGGATTGTGCTTCAGGTCATACAGCACCCGATCCACCTGATCCATCTCCCCCTCGGGGTATTGGTGCTTCACCGCCAGCTGGTAGCCGTAGGCCTTGCCGATGGAGCCGTTTTCATCGGCCCAGCTGTCCCAGATGTGGCCCCGCAGGTCGTGGATATTGTTGGACTTCTGCTGCCAGATCCACAGCAGCTCATCGATGCAGGTCTTGAAAAAGGTGCGGCGCACGGTGAGGATGGGAAACTCCTGGCGCAGGTCGTAGCGGTTGACGATGCCGAACTTCTTTACAGTGTGGGCGGGCGTGCCGTCCTCCCAGTGGGGACGCACCTGCTGGTCGGTGTCCCACATCCCGTTTCGCAGGATGTCACGGCAATTTTCCTTAAAGATCTGGTCTGCACGGCTCATAAGCGTACCCCCTGTGTGTTTTCCCTCATTGTACCAGATTCACCGGCGATTGGAAACACAAATGTGAGGGATAAGAAAAAAGAAATTGTGTCCTGCCGATACTTCGGGTATACTGTACGCTGGTTGAAAATGTGAAGGAGGTATTCTTCTGATGAAATATGATGTGTTGATCATCGGCGCGGGCCCCGGCGGCATCTTCTCCGCCTATGAGCTGATGCAGCGGAAGCCGGCGTGGAGAGTGGCGGTGCTGGAGGCGGGCAACCCGCTGGAGAAGCGGCACTGTCCCATCGACGGCGACAAGGTCAAGTCCTGCATCCACTGCAAGACCTGCGCCATTATGAACGGCTTCGGCGGCGCCGGCGCCTTCTCCGACGGCAAGTACAACCTGACCAACGAGTTCGGCGGCACACTGTACGAGTACATCGGCAAGCAGAAGGCCATGGAGCTGATGCACTATGTGGACGATATCAACGTGGCCTGCGGCGGCGCGGGCACCAGGCTGTACTCCACGGCGGACAGCGGCTTCAAGCGCCTGTGTCTGCAAAATAATCTCCACCTGCTGGATGCCTCCGTGCGGCATCTGGGCACCGACATCAACTACAAGGTGCTGGAGAATCTGTACGCCCAGCTGAAGGAGCATATCGACTTCCACTTCCTGACGCCCGTAAAGGCCCTGCGCGTCACGGAGGACGGCGGCTACGAGGCGGAGACGGACAAGGGCACGTTCTGCGGCAGCAAGTGCATCATCTCCGTGGGCCGCAGCGGCAGCAAGTGGATGGAGTCCGTGTGCGAGGCGCTGGACATCCCCACCAAGTCCAACCGGGTGGATATCGGCGTCCGGGTGGAGCTGCCCGCCGAGGTGTTTGCCCCCATCACCGATGAGCTTTACGAGAGCAAGATCGTCTATAAGACCGAGAAGTATCAGGACAAGGTGCGCACATTCTGCATGAATCCCCGGGGCGCGGTGGTCAATGAGAACACCAACGGCATCGTCACCGTCAACGGCCACAGCTACGAGGATCCGGCCATGCACACGGAGAACACCAACTTCGCCCTGCTGGTGTCCAAGCACTTTACCGAGCCGTTCCGGGACAGCAACGGCTACGGCGAGAGCATTGCCCGGCTCAGCAATATGCTGGGCGGCGGCGTGATGGTGCAGCGGTTCGGCGACCTGATCCGCGGCCAGCGCAGCACCCCAAAGCGCATCGAAAAGGGCTTCATGACCCCCACGCTGGCGGCGACCCCCGGCGATCTGAGCCTTGTGATGCCCAAGCGTATTCTGGACGGCATCATCGAGATGATCTACGCGCTGGACAAGATCGCTCCCGGCACCGCCAGCGACGATACGCTGCTCTACGGCGTGGAGGTAAAGTTCTACAACATGGAGGTGGCGCTGGACGAGAATCTGGAGACGCCCCACAAGGGCCTGTTCGTCATCGGCGACGGCAGCGGCGTGACCCACTCCCTGTCCCACGCATCGGCCAGCGGCGTCTATGTGGCCCGCTATCTGGCGGACAACGCATGATACGGCAGTAAAAGGAAAGCCCCGGCGCGGGGCTTTCCTTTTTTAGATGGTGCGCGGCAAGAAAACCGCAAAAAGCACTACCAAAACGGCGTGGACTGTGGTATAGTGTACATTGGATATTTACCGAAAGGGGGGAGCCGCCGTGAAGCGCGCCGTGAAAAAGTGCATCCTGCTGCTGGCGGGGCTGGCACTGGCCGCCGCTCTGTCCGGCTGCACCGTGTTCGACTCCTCCGTGGAGCAGCTGTTCACCCTGCCCCGCATGGCGCCGGAGTACGCCGGCCTTTCCCAGCAGCTGGACAGTCTGATCTCCCAGGGCTACGAGTACGCATCCCCCTCCGGCGGACGGAACATCCAGTCCGTGCAGATGGTGGATCTGGAGGACGACGGACGGCAGGAGGCGCTGGTGTTCCTGCGCCGCAGCACCGACGAAAAGCCCCTGAAGATCATGGTGTACCGGCTGGACGAGAACGACAGCTACCGTCTGTTCTGCACCGTGGAGAGCAGCGGCACCATCGTGGACAGCGTGTACTATCAGGATCTCGACGGCGACGGACGCCGGGAGCTTATCGTGGGCTGGCGCATCAGCGCCGATGTCCAGACGCTGGCGGCCTACTCCATGGAGCCGGAGCCGGTGGCCCTTATGTCCTGCAGCTACAGCAGCTTCAGCATTCAGGATCTCAACGGCGATGGCGTGCCCAGCCTGCTGGTGCTCCGGGCCGACGGCGAGATGGGCCCCGTGGCGGAGTTTTACGGCTGGCAGGACGAGCAGATGGGCGTATCCTACCGCTGCCGCCTGTCCAGCTCCATGACCGCCCTGAACCGAGGCAGCGTCGTCACCGGCATGGTGGACAGAGACGTGCCCGCCGTGTTCATCACCGGCGTGGATGCCAACAGCATGGCCGTCACCGACATCCTCATCTACCGGCAGGAGGCGGGACTGGTCAACGTGGCGTTGGACAAGACCAGCGGCGTCTCCGCCGCCGTCTATCCCTACCGCCAGCTGGCCCCGCAGGACATCGACAACGACGGCATTATCGAGGTGCCCTGCCCCTTGGGCGATACTGCCGCCGAGCAGACGGACGGCCTTGTGGCATGGATGACGTGGCAGACGGACGGGCGCTTCGCCCAGACCGGCAAGACCTATTACAGCCCCTCCACCGGGTGGTATTTCACCATCCCCATGAGCTGGTGGGGCTGGGAGGTGGACACCGTTACCGGCGGCATCCAGAACGAGAGCCAGATGACCCTGCGCATCAACGGCGACTCCGTGCTCACCATCTACACCATCACCGGCGAGAACCGGGACAGCCGCAGCCGCATGGGACACCGCATCGTCCTGCGCCGTCAGGCTACCACCGTCTACGCCGGCGAGGTCTACGAGATCGCCCCCTACTACGGTATGGATGAGGATCTGCTGCGCCGCTGCTTCAACCTCATCCTCGGCACATGGAACAATTCCTGAGAAAGGAGCATCCCTATGAAAAAGGTCTTGGTTCTGGAGGACGAATCCAGTATCCGCAGCTTTATCGTTATCAATCTCCGCCGCGCCGGCTACGAGGTGGTGGAGGCGGAGACAGGCGAGGAGGCGCTGGAGAAGCTGAAGCAGCACACCGACGTGCGCGTGGCCCTGCTGGACATCATGCTTCCCGGTATCGACGGCTTTGAGGTCTGCCGCCGCATCCGCGCCACCAACGCCGCCATCGGCATTATCATGCTCACCGCCCGCTCTCAGGAGATGGACAAGGTCACCGGCCTTATGACAGGCGCCGACGACTACGTCACCAAGCCCTTTTCGCCCGCCGAGCTCACCGCCCGCGTCGACGCCCTCATGCGCCGCTCCGGCGGCGCCTCCGTGGATGTCGGCGAGATCGAGCAGCCCCCCTTCCTTCTCAATACCCGCAACCGCACCCTCGAGAAGAACGGCCAGCGCATCAAGCTCACCCAGGTTGAATACTCCATCATGAAAATGTTCATGGAGAACCCCGGTAAAGCCCTCTCCCGCGAGGAGATCCTCGACCTCGTCTGGGGTCACGACTACTTCGGCGAGCTCAAGATCGTCGACGTCAACATCCGCCGGCTCCGTCTCAAGATCGAGGACAACGCCACGAACCCCATATACATCACGACCATCTGGGGTTACGGATATAAATGGGGATTCTGACACCGGCGCGCAAAATACCTGCCGCGCCGCGGCTGATGCCGCACCTATCTCGTTGAAAAGGAGTTGAGGAATATGCCTGCCAAGCTGCCCAAGGTACAGGGCCTGCGCCGCCGCTGGCTGGCCGGGAGCATCGGCCCCGTGGCCGCCATCCTGCTGCTGGTGGGTGTTCTGATCTCCGTGGGCTTTGCCAGCAACTACTACAACAGCGCCCGCTCCACCCTGCGGGCCAAGGCGTCCTCCGGCGCGGACTACTTCAACACCTACGTCATGACCGGCTACAAGGAGTACTACCGCAGCGCCACGCTGTACGCCGCCACCTTTGACGACGCCGACCGCATCGAGCTGCAGTTCCTCAACAGCGCCGGACGGGTGGAGGTCACGACGCGGGGCCTGACGGCAGGTACCTACCCCGGCACACCGGAGGTGGCCCGGGCCGTGGAGAGCGGCACGGTGCAGGACTTCGTGGGCCTGGACGAAACCACCGGCGAGCGGATCATCGCCGCCTCCAGCCTGCTGAAGTTCAACGGGCAGGTGGTGGGCGTCATGCGTTACGTCACCGGCATCGGCGAGCTGGATCGGCAGGTGTTCCTGACGGTGCTGGTGGTCTGCGGCGTCATGGCCGCTGTTATCTGCCTGATCTTCCTGTCCAGCTCCATCTTCATTAACAACGTGGTGGCGCCGGTGTCGGCGGTGTCGGAGGCGGCCAAGCGTATCTCCGGCGGCAGCTACGGCATCCAGATCCCCAACAAATACGCCGATGAGATGGGCGTGCTGGTGGACAACATCAATGATATGTCCCTGAAGATCAGCCAGAGCGAGAAAATGGAGTCGGAGTTCATCTCCTCCGTATCCCACGAGCTGCGCACGCCGCTGACAGCCATCAACGGCTGGGGCGAGACGCTGCTGGAGGACGAATCCTGCGATGTCCAGCAGCTGCGCCGCGGCGTGCAGATCATTGTGAAGGAGTCCCGCCGCCTGACCAATATGGTGGAGGAGCTGCTGGACTTCTCCAAGATGACCGACGGCCGCTTCACCTTACAGGTGGAGGATACCGACTTGCAGGCGGAGCTGGAGGACGCGGTCTACACCTACCGGGAGCTGTTCCGGCAGGACGGCATCTCGCTGGAGTACACCAGCGACAAGGCGCTGTACGACGAGCCCATCACCGGCGACCCGGAGCGGCTGAAGCAGGTGTTCTGCAACGTGCTGGACAACGCCGCCAAGCACGGCGGCTCCGGCAAACGCATCGTCGTCCGCCTGACACAGGAGAACGAGGCCTATGTCATCACCATCCGGGACTTCGGCCCCGGCATCCCCGAGGCGGAGCTGCCCTATGTGAAGCAGAAGTTCTACAAGGGCTCCTCCCGGGCGCGGGGCAGCGGCATTGGTCTGGCGGTCTGTGATGAGATCGTGCATCTCCACGGCGGACAGTTCGACATCGGCAACGCCGTCGGCGGCGGTACGGTGGTCACCATCCGCCTGCCGCTGAAGCGGGAGACGGAAAAAGAACTGTAAAAAAATCGAACAACTGTTGCATTTTTCGGCGAGCTGTGCTATGCTTGCCTCAGAAAGGATCATTCAGGCATATGGAAAAGAAACAGGGCGCCTTCCGCACCACCATCGGCGGACAGGCGCTGATCGAAGGAATTCTCATGCGCGGCCCGGAGAAGGACGCCATCGTGGTTCGCTCGCCGGAGGGACTGGTCACCAAGGTGACGGAGCGGAAATTCATCAAGGACCGGTATCCCATTCTGGGTATTCCCATCCTCCGGGGCGCTGTGACGTTCATCAGCTCCATGATCACAGGCGTCAAGGCGCTGATGTTCTCGGCGGACTATTTCCCCGACGACGAGGATGCCAAGCCCGGCAAGTTCGACCAGTGGCTGGAAAAGCACGTCCCGGCGGAGAAGCTGCAGTCGCTGGTGGTGGCATTTTCCGTCATCCTCAGTCTGGGGCTGACGCTGGTGCTGTTCATGCTGCTGCCCACGTTCATCGCCGGGCTGCTCCACGCGCAGAGCGCCGCCGTCCACAACATCATCGAGGGCGTGGTGAAGGTGCTGGCCTTTCTGACATACCTGATCCTCTGCTCCAAGCAGAAGGATGTGCGCCGGGTGTTCTGCTACCACGGCGCGGAGCATAAGACCATCTTCTGCTACGAGGCGGGCCTGCCCCTGACGGTGGAGAATGTCCGTCCCCAGCCCAAGCACCATCCCCGCTGCGGCACCAGCTTCCTGTTCGTGGTCATCATTGTGTCCATTCTGGTGTCCAGCATCGTGTTTCCCTACATCAACTGGCAGAACATCTGGGTGCGCATCGGAGTTAAGCTGCTGCTGCTGGTGCCGGTGGTGGGCGTGACCTACGAGTTCAACCGCTTTGTGGGCGCCCACGACAACGCCGTGACCCGCATCCTGTCCGCCCCCGGTATGTGGATGCAGAACTTTACCACCAACGAGCCGGACGACTCCATGATCGAGGTGGCCATCGAAGCCATGAAGCTGGTGATCCCTGCCGAACAAGGGAAAGATCAGTGGTAAAAGGGGATAACACGACGTATTATGGCGATCACATATAACAATCTGTATTTGGATATACGCCAGCAGCTCCATGCGGCGGGGCTGCCCGCCGCCACACTGGAGGCCCGGGAGCTGGTGTGCTGCGCCGCCGGCAAGAGCCGGGAGGAGCTGACCCGCGACAGCCGACTCTATGTCCCCGACACGGTGGAGCGGCAGGCGCGGCAGCTGGTGGAGCGCCATCTGGCCGGTGAGCCGGTGGCCTACCTCATCGGCGAGTGGGAGTTTTACGGCCTGCCGCTGGACATCTCGGAGCGGGTGCTCATCCCCCGCCCGGACACGGAGGTGCTGGCCGCCGCCGTCATCGAGGGCCTGCGGGGCGCGGAGAGCCCCCGGGTGCTGGATCTGTGCGCCGGCTCCGGCTGCATCGGTCTGGCGGTGGCGAAAAATGTCCCCGGCAGCCATGTGGTGCTGGGGGAGATCGACGAGGGCGCGCTGCGCGTCTGCCGCCAGAACATCCGCCGCACCGGCCTTTCCGGTCAGGCGGTGTCCATGCAGCTCAACGCGCTGGAAAAAGCGCCCAAGCGTCTGGGGGAGTTCGACTGCATCGTGTCCAACCCACCCTACATCCCCGACGGGGACATCGCCGGGCTGGATCCCTCGGTGCGGGATTACGAGCCGCATCTGGCCCTGAAGGGCGGCGTTGACGGACTGGACTTCTACCGCGCCATCTGCGATGGCTGGCGGGAGGCGCTGCGTCCCGGCGGACGGCTGTACTTCGAGGTGGGCATCGGACAGGCCGATGACGTGCTGCGCATCATGCGCGCCGTGGGCTTCGGCGATATCGAGGTGCTGCCTGACCTCAACGGCATCCCCCGGGTGGTCTGGGGCATCCTGCACACGGAGCTATGAGCTGTCCTGTTTTCGGGACAGCGCGTCTGATAACATACAAGACACAACAAACAGAGGAGGACGGAACAATGGCAGCGAAGAAAGAACCTGCGGCCCAGAGCACGGCGGTGTCCGACAAGAAAAAAGCGCTGGAAACAGCTATGCAGCAGATCGAGAAGATGTATGGCAAGGGCTCCATCATGCGCTACGGCGCGGAGAGTGCCCTGAATGTGGAGGCCATCCCCACCGGCTCTCTGTCGCTGGATCTGGCACTGGGTATCGGCGGTCTGCCCCGTGGCCGTATCGTGGAGATCTACGGGCCGGAGTCCTCCGGTAAGACCACGCTGGCTCTGCATGTACTGGCCGAGGCCCAGAAGATGGGCGGCGAGGTGGCCTTCGTGGATGCCGAGCACGCGCTGGATCCCACCTACGCCAAGGCGTTGGGCGTCAATGTGGAGGATATGCTCATCTCCCAGCCCGACACCGGCGAGCAGGCGCTGGAGATCACGGAGGCGCTGGTGCGCTCCGGCGCCATCGACGTGGTGGTGGTGGACTCTGTGGCCGCGCTGGTGCCCCGCGCCGAGATCGAGGGTGAGATGGGCGACAGCTTCGTGGGCCTGCACGCCCGCCTGATGAGTCAGGCGCTGCGCAAGCTCACCGGCGTCATCAACAAGACCAACTCCATCGTCATCTTCATCAACCAGCTCCGCGAGAAGGTGGGCGTCATGTACGGAAACCCCGAGGTCACCACCGGTGGCCGGGCGCTGAAGTTCTATGCCTCCGTTCGCATCGATGTGCGCCGCATCGAGACGCTGAAGTCCGGCGGCGAGGTCATCGGCAACCGCACCCGCGCCAAGGTGGTGAAGAACAAGGTGGCCCCCCCGTTCCGGGAGGCCGAGTTCGACATCATGTACGGCGAGGGCATCAGCAAGCTGGGCGACCTGCTGGATCTGGCGGTGAAGCTGGATCTGGTGCAGAAGAGCGGCTCGTGGTTCAACATGGGCGAGGTGCGTCTGGGACAGGGCCGCGATGCTGCCAAGCAGTATTTCCGCGACCATCCGGAGGAGGCGGACAAGCTGGAGAGCGCCGTCCGGGAGAACTTCCACAAGCTGATGGGCGCACAGTCCCGCACCGCCGCCAAGGCGGCGGGCCGCGCGGTGGACGTGTCCGCCGACGACTTCGACGACGCTGACTGATGCGCATTGAGCGACTGGAAAATTCCAAACGTAAGCAGGAGCGCGTGCTGGTGTATCTGGAGGATGGGAGCATCCTCCGGATCACCGGCGCGGAGCTTCTGCAATTTGGCTTATATCAGGGCCTTGACCTGCCGCCGGAAGCGTTGGCGGCACTGGAGGCGGCAGCCCGCCGTTCCGACACCAAACGCCGGGGCGCCAACATGGCCGCTGGGCGGATGCTCTCCAAAAAGGAGCTGACGAGCCGCCTGACAAGGAAGGGCGCCTCGCCGGAGGATGCCGCGGACACGGCGGACTGGCTGGAGGAGCTGGGGGCGGTGGACGACGCCGCCTATGCCGGCGCCATCGCCCGGCACTACGGCGCCATGGGCTGCGGCGCCGGCCGCGTCCGGCAGGAGCTGCACCGCCGGGGCGTGCCCAAGGAGCTGTGGGACGAGGCGCTGGCACAGCTGCCGCCGCCGGAGGAGGCCATCCGCAAATTCCTTCGTACCAAGCTGCGGGGTCGTCCGCTGACTCCGGAGGACAGCCGCCGCATGGCCGCCGCCCTCCAGCGCCGGGGCTTTTCGTGGCAGGACATCCGCCCCGCCCTCAACGAGCTGGGGCAAGAGATCGACGAAGCATGAGAGGTACAAAACGTGAAAATTTCCTTTATTTCACTTGGCTGTGCCAAGAATCTGGTGAATACCGAGCAGATGATGGCTCTGTGCCGCGATGCGGGGCACACCCTGCAGGAGGAGCCTGCCGGCGCCGATGTGGTGGTCATCAACACCTGCGGCTTTATCGACAGCGCCAAGGAGGAGGCCATTGACACCATCCTCTCCGCAGCGGAGCTAAAGGCGGCGGGGCAGGTGCGGAAAATTCTGGTCACGGGCTGTCTTACCCAGCGCTACCAGCAGGAGATCCTGACGGAGCTGCCGGAGGTGGACGGCATCATGGGTACCGGCAGCTACGGCGAGATCGTGTCGGCGCTGGCGGAGCTGATGGCCGGGGGACGGCCCTGCCGCTTCGCGGACATCCACGGCATGATCGACGAGTTTGACCGGGTGCTGACCACCCCCAAGCACTACGCCTACCTGCGCATCGCCGAGGGCTGCGACAACCGCTGCGCCTACTGCGTCATCCCGTCCCTGCGGGGCCGCTACCGCAGCCGCCGCATGGAAGACGTGCTGGCTGAAGCGAAGCGGCTGGCGGACGCCGGGGTGAAGGAGTGCATCGTCATCGCCCAGGACATCACCCGCTACGGCATTGACCTGTACGGTGAGCGAAGGCTGGCGGCGCTGCTGCGGGAGCTGTGCAGACTGGACTTCCGCTGGATACGTCTGCACTATCTGTATCCCGACGAGTTCACCGATGAGCTGATCGACACCATCGCCGCCGAGGAGAAGGTGCTGCCCTATCTGGATATCCCCATCCAGCACTGCAACGACAAGGTGCTCAAGGCCATGAACCGCCGTGGCGACAAGGCGGAGCTGCTGGCCCTGTTCCGGAAGCTGCGGGCCCGCATCCCCGGCCTGGTGCTGCGCACCAGCCTCATCACCGGCCTGCCCTACGAGGACGAAGCCGCCTTTGAGGAGCTGTGCGAATTTTTGCAGGAGGTGCGCATCGAACGGGCCGGCGTGTTCCCCTACTCACCGGAGGAAGGGACTCCCGCCGCCAAGATGCTGAACCGGGTGGATACCGATGAAGCCGAGCGCCGCGCCGACCTTGTGGTGGACGTGCAGTCCCGCATCATGGACGACTTCAACGACAGCCGCATGGGCGGCGTCACGGAGGTGCTGTGCGACGGGTTCGACAGCCAGGCTATGATGTTCGTGGGCCGCAGCTATGCGGAAAGCCCCGACATCGACGGGCGCATCTACTTCACCGCCGACCACGAGGTGGAGGCTGGCGAGTTCGTGCCGGTGCGCATCACCGGCGCCATGGACGGCGAGCTCACCGGCGAGGCGGCGGAGTAAAAAATCCTTTTCTTTTGCCGCCGCCCGTGCTACAATACCGTCAGCGTCCGGCGGGGAGACCTCCGGAGGCGCGGAAAGACCAAAAAGAAAGGCTGATACATACATGACGACCGCGAACAAACTGACGATCCTGCGGGTGCTGATGATCCCCGTTTTTCTGGTGGTGCTGTACTGGGGCTTCCCCGGCTGCCGCTATGTGGCGCTGGGCATCTATATCGTCGCCTGCCTCACCGATCTGCTGGACGGCTACATCGCCCGCCACTATAACCAGATCTCCGATTTCGGGAAATTCATGGATCCGCTGGCGGACAAGTGTCTTGTGATGGCGGCGCTGTGCTGGTTCGTGGAGGAGGGCACGTTCGCCGCGTGGGTGCTGGCCATCGTGCTGCTGCGGGAGTTTGCCGTGTCCGGCATGCGCCTTGTGGCGGTGGAGAAGGGCCGCGTCATCGCCGCCGGCTGGTCGGGCAAGATCAAGACCGCCAGCACCATGGTGTGCATCTGCCTGATCCTGCTGGGTATCCCCCAGGTACTCAACTATGTGTGTCAGGGCGTGATCCTGGTGACCACCGTCTACTCCGGCGTTGAGTATTTTGCCAAAAACGCCGACGTGTTCAAGAGCATCAAATAGCTTGACACCGAACCAAAATCCTGCTACCATAAGAGCCAACCGAATAGCGCGTTGATCGGAAAGAGTATGTCCATCCCACGGGGCAAGAGAGAGGGGGCCGCCGGCTGCAAGCCCGCTCACCCGTGCGGACAGAAGGTGCGTCCGGGAGCGCGGGGGCTGTGGATGCCCTCCGCATGGCCTGCGTCATGGGCCGTACCTGAGTGATAAACGAGAGTGGAACCGCGAAGTATTTTTTCGCCTCTCATGCCTGCGGGCATGGGAGGCGTTTATATTATTTATAATGTAAATCATAGGAGGTTTATCATGTATCTGTATAATTCCGCCACCCATAAGAAAGAGGAGTTCAAGACCCATACCCCCGGCCATGTGGAGATGTACACCTGCGGCCCCACGGTGTACCACTTTGCCCACATCGGCAACCTGCGCTCCTACATCATGGAGGACGTGCTGGAGAAGTACCTGCGCTACGCGGGCTACGACGTGAACCGCGTCATGAACATCACCGATGTGGGCCACCTGACCTCCGATGCCGACGAGGGCGAGGACAAAATGCTCAAGGGCGCCAAGCGCGAGCACAAGTCCGTCATGGAGATCGCCCAGTACTACACCGATGCGTTCTTCAACGACTGCCGGAAGCTGAACATCAAGCGCCCCGACGTGGTGCAGCCCGCCACCGGCCTGATCGACGACTATATCCGGATCATCACTAAGCTCATCGACACCGGCTACGCCTATGTGGCCGGCGGCAACGTGTACTTCGACACCAGCAAGCTGCAGCGCTACTATATCTTCAACGACCACAACGAGGAGGATCTGGCTGTGGGCGTCCGCGAGGGCGTGGAGGAGGACACCAACAAGCGCAACAAGAACGACTTCGTGCTGTGGTTCACCAAGTCCAAGTTCGAGGATCAGGCCCTGAAATGGGACTCTCCGTGGGGTGTGGGCTATCCCGGCTGGCACATTGAGTGCTCCGGCATCTCCATGAAGTACAACGGCGAGTACCTCGACCTGCACTGCGGCGGCGTGGACAACGCCTTCCCCCACCATACCAACGAGATCGCCCAGTCCGAGAGCTATCTGGGCCACCCGTGGTGCCCCCACTGGTGCCATGTGGCCCACCTGAACACCGACCACGGCAAGATGTCCAAGTCCAAGGGCGAGTTCCTCACCGTCTCCCTGCTGGAGGAGAAGGGCTACGACCCGCTGGCCTACCGCTTCTTCTGCCTGCAGAGCCACTACCGCAAGAGCCTGGTGTTCACATGGGAGAATCTGGACAACGCCACTGTGGCCTACAACAAGCTGCTGGCCCGCATTGCCGCCCTGAAGGACGAGGGCGAGGTGGAGCAGGCGGTCTTTGACGAATACAAGGCCAGGTTCACCGCCGCCATGGACAACGACCTGAACACCTCCATGGCCGTCACCGTGCTGTACGATGTGCTGAAGGCCAAGACCAACGACAAGACTAAGCTGGCCCTGCTGGACAGCTTCGACACGGTGCTGGGACTGAAGCTGCTGGAGAAGGCGGCGCAGCTGCGGGCCAAGCAGGCAGCTGCGGCTCCCGCCGCCGGCGCGTTCGCCGTCATCAGCGAGGATGGCGAGTCCGATGCCGATGTGGAGGCGCTGATCCGCGCCCGTGCCGATGCCAAGAAGGCCAAGAACTTCGCGGAGGCCGACCGCATCCGGGACGAGCTGAAGACCAAGGGCGTTGAGGTCACGGACATCCCCAACGGCGCCAAGTGGAAGCGCGTGTGAGATGAAAATAAAAAAGCAAGGCCGAGGTATATCGGCCTTGCTTTTTTAATCTGTTTTGCCGCTTTAGAGATAAGAGTGGCAACGATCATGTCCCCTTATTGCCGGATCAGATTGAAATTGTAGTCGCCGGTTGCTGTCCACATTTCGCAATAAAACAATCCGGCTTCGCCCGTGCCATGCACTGTTCCTTTCCCAGCATAAAGGGCTATTTTGTGAGGAAGGCCATCGCTGGAGAACGACCACCAGAAGTTTGAAGAATCAGTAATGCCATATTTAACACTGTTTTCTGATAATTCCCATTGTACTGCTCCGTTGCTATCGTAGCAATAATCCTTTCCCTCGATGTGATATGACAGAGTGACGGATGTACTTTTGCAGCCCCACCACAAATCGTCTTCCTTCCAGTTGTTATCCAAGCTGATAATATCAACGGAATAGTACCGCTCCTCGTCCTCATAAAGCCACGTTCCAAGAATGTCGAGAGAGTGGGCAATCTCGCGAGTCGAGGTCTCGGTTTCCCAGCCGCTTCCGGGTGAAAATACGAAATCCAGGGTGGTTTCATAAGTCGAGATGATATATTGATCTTCCTCCTGCCAGGTAGCCTGATAGGACACAAGAAAGTCATCTCTTTCGACTTCACCGATAAAATCATAGTCACCATAGAGGAAGCTGAAGCAACTGCGTGCATCGTCTTCTGTTGGATACGATTTTGGAAGAAGGGACGAGAGATGCTCATCATAGTCATCAAGTAACCAGCCATCGTTATACAGGACGTAGGTAAGGGAATAGTCTCTGCTGCACGTGAAATCGCGGTTGGACGCTGAGACGGTACACCAAACATGGTCTACTTTTTGCTCAGGATTGGTTTGGCGTTTGGTGATTTGAATGGAGTCGATATTCAAGTTGAAATTAGAGTAGTAGTCGTCATAAACTCGAATATCCGACAAAATTTCTCTTTCGGACTTTGCGGAGTGCCTTGAACATAGGGCGAATATCAGCGCGAGCGCTGCCAGCACAACGAGGGCGATGACTACTCTGACAAGCAGCCGATTATGCCGCCAATCCTTGGAAAGAAAGGTTTTTACAGATTTGCCTAAACGGGAAAAGTTCATATAAACCTCCTAAGTTGGTGCATTTGTGGTAAAAATACATCGAGCAGTCGAAAAGGACTTCAGATTTCTCGCGTTAAAAAATAATTGTTGCTATTTGTTACACACAAATATAAACCTAAATCTTCGTGAAAGATAAAATATACTTCTCCGCCAGCAGAACCCCATAGCCAGGTTGATGTTAGGAATGATGAATTTCCCAACATAGTATCCTTATATACCAAATTCCCATTTCGTCCGTCTATGGTAGGCGAGGTTAAATCAAAATAAACTGTTCCCGTCTCATGTTTTCCTTGAATGCCCGATACATCATAGTCTATTGAGAGTGTAGTTTCATCACTTCGGTACACATTTGCGCTTATAGTATACTCCGTCTGCATCGACCTAAAAACAGTATAGTAGTAGGAGGTTTCTCCGCTGTCATACCATGAACCGATAGCATCCCATGCAGTTATTAAGGACACGCATTCCATATCGGTAATCTCCCATTCGTAACTGCTTAAAGAAAAAGAGCAAGAGACTTTATAAGTACGGATATCTGTCATATAATTGTGATATTCTACTCTCTGAACGTAATGATACTCAATCTTGTCGGAAAATAGCGATTCTACAGAAAGATACTCAAAGTCGTCGAGATTGGATTCGCTTTTAACATATGCAAGTATAGTCTCGGCATCAATGCCTTTCGTTGGGATAAGCGTCCATTGCTTGGCTTCATCATCGGTAATACTCTCTATTTGCCAGCCATCGTTATAAAGCCAATATGTCATTGTGTAGGTGCTGACTCACCTGCATAGGCTTACGGGTGTTGCGAGCACCCGTAAGCCGCCGCATCTTTGTTTTTCAATCAGATTATAGCAAAGCTGACGTTGATTTGCAAGCCGTTTCCGGGAAATTGTCAAAATACCTCGCTCCCCGCCGCAAGCCCAAGCAAAAGCCGCCCTGTGGCGGCTCTTTTTCCGTCTTCCCGCCACCAGATAGGGGAGTGTGCCCGCCCCGGCGGCACAATATCTGCGTCTGTCAAAACCACTGAAAATTTCAAAGAAATTTTGTGAACAAAATAGAAAAAACCACTTGACACCGTGCCGGTTTTCCTATATCATATGTGGGTACGCGCGTAACGGGCACAACACACCCGGAAGCGTTTGCAATGCGATGAACCGGGAGATTGCTCCGAAAAGGAGGTAACTTCCGGGGAGTATGTCCGATAATCGGGCGGCTGAGAGATTTCTGTTCGTCGGCGTAGATCGCCGCGCCAGAAGGACACCGGCCAAAGAGCCGGTGTTTCTTGTGAGCCGGAATGATACGCACGGAACGGTGAATAAGAAATTTCCCGCCGTACGGCAGTAGGTCACGCAGAAAAAACCGTACGAAAACATGGAGGAAAAGACCAAATGGCAAAAGAAATGATTCGCATTCGTCTGAAGGCCTATGACCATCAGGTCATCGACCAGTCCGCAGAGAAGATCGTTGAGACCGCCAAGCGCACCGGCGCCAGCGTGTCCGGCCCCATTCCTCTGCCCACCAAGAAAGAGATCGTCACCATCCTGCGCGCTACCCACAAGTATAAGGACAGCCGTGAGCAGTTCGAGCGCCGCACCCACAAGAGACTGATCGACATCACCAACTCCACCCCCAAGACCGTGGAGGCGCTGATGACGCTGGATCTGCCCGCCGGTGTGGAGATCGAGATCAAGCTGTAAACCCACCTTATATAATATCCCCGCAAACGAATTTGCTTGCTACCCGACCGCTCGCCGACTTGCGTGAGGCGGGCGGGGGTTACGTCGGCAGAGCAAGCGATCTGACCCCAATGCAGATTGAACTATGCCGACCAATAACCTTTAAGGAGGATCATACATGAAGGCAATCATTGGCAAGAAAGTCGGTATGTCTCAGATCTTCGATGAAAACGGCAAGGTGATCCCCGTCACCGTTATCGAGGCGGGTCCCTGCACCGTCGTCCAGAAGAAGACTGCCGAGAAGGAAGGCTACGCCGCCGTGCAGCTGGGCTTCGAGGATGTCCCCGAGCGCAAGCTGACCAAGCCCGAGATGGGCCACCTGAACAAGGCCGGCGTTGCCCCCAAGAAGTATCTGCGTGAGTTTGACCTGGAGAACGCCGCCGAGCTGAACGTGGGCGACATCGTGAAGGCCGACACCTTTAAAGAGGGCGACTTCGTGGACGTCACCGGCACCAGCAAGGGCCACGGCTATCAGGGCGTCGTGAAGCGCTGGAACGCCGGCCGTACTCCCATGAGCCACGGCGGCGGCCCCGTGCACCGCCATGCCGGCTCTATGGGCTCCACCACCGATCCCAGCCGTATTTTCAAGGGCAAGATCGGCGCTGGCCAGATGGGCTGCGATCAGGTCACCATCCAGAACCTGGACATCGTCAAGGTCGATCCCGAGCTGAATCTCATCGCCGTGCGCGGTGCGATTCCCGGCCCCAAGGGCGGCCTCGTCCTCATCAAGAGCACCGTCAAGACCCACCGCGTCAAGCATGCCGACACCGGTATCAGCAACAACCCGCAGAAGGCTTCCGGTCGTAACCCGCAGAAGGCTTCCGCCCGTACTAAGTAAGGAAAGGAGTGCTTAAGGATATGTCTACCATCAAAGTTTTGAACATGGCCGGCGCCGAGGTCGGTACTGTTGAACTGAACGACGGCATCTTCGGCATCGAGCCGAATACCGCTGTTGTCCATGAAGTGGTGAAGAACCATCTGGCCAACTGCCGTCAGGGCACCCAGAGCGCTCTGACCCGCGCCGAGGTCTCCGGCGGCGGCAAGAAGCCCTGGCGCCAGAAGGGCACCGGTCACGCCCGTCAGGGCAGCACCCGCGCTCCCCAGTGGACGCACGGCGGCATCGTGTTCGCCCCCAAGCCCCGCAGCTACTCTTACGTTCTGAACAAGAAGGTCAAGAGACTGGCTATGAAATCCGCTCTGTCCGCCAAGGCCGCTGCCGGCGAGATCATCGTCATCGACAGCATCAAGATGGACAGCATCAAGACCAAGGACTTCCGCGCTTTCCTGACCGCCGTCAAGGCTGATGGCAAGTCTCTGGTGGTCACCCCCGCCAAGGACGAGGTCGTCGTCAAGAGCGCCCGCAACATCCCCGGCGTCGTTACTTCCATGGCAAACCTCATCAATGTCTACGACATTCTGAACGCCAAGTATCTGGTGCTGGATAAGGAAGCCCTCGCAGTAATCGAGGAGGTGTTCGCATAATGGCTAACGTATACGACATCATCATCCGTCCGGTCATTACCGAGCGCTCCATGGCCGCTACTTCCGAAAAGAAGTACGTCTTTGAAGTGGCTCCCACCGCCGGCAAGATCGAGATCAAGAACGCCGTGGAGAAGATCTTCGGCGTGAAGGTCGCCAAGGTCAATACCATCAACTACGATGGCAAGACCAAGCGCATGGGCGCGGGCCGTCCCGGCCAGCGCAAGAGCTGGAAAAAGGCTTACGTCCAGCTGACTGAAGATTCCAAGACCATCGAGTTCTTCGAGGGTATGGTGTAAGAGAAGGGAGTGTAGAGAATGTCTATCAAAACTTTTAAGCCGACCACCCCTTCCCGCCGGCACATGACTGTCTCCGGCTTCGACGGCATCGATAAGCACGCCAAGCCCGAGGCCAGCCTGACCGAGGTGCTGAAGAAGAACGCTGGTCGCAACAGCTACGGCCGCATCACCGTCCGCCATCGCGGCGGCGGCGAGAAGCGCAAGTACCGCATCATCGACTTCAAGCGCGACAAGGTGGATATGGAAGCCACCGTCCTGCGTCTGGAGTACGATCCCAACCGCAGCGCCAACATCGCGCTGGTGCAGTACGAGGACGGCGAGAAGCGCTACATCATCGCGCCCGTCGGCCTGACTGCCGGCGATAAGGTGCTCTCCAGCGCCGCTGCCGACATCAAGCCCGGCAACTGCCTGCCCATCGCCAACATCCCCGTGGGTACCGTGATCCACAATGTGGAGCTGCACCCCGGCAAGGGCGCCCAGCTGGTTCGCTCCGCCGGCGCCTACGCCCAGCTGATGGCTAAGGAGGGCGCCAACGCCCAGATCCGTATGCCCTCCGGCGAGGTGCGCATCATCCGTACCAACTGCACCGCCTGCATTGGTCAGGTGGGCAATCTGGAGCACGAGAACATCCAGATCGGTAAGGCCGGCCGCAAGCGCCACATGGGCTGGCGTCCCACTGTCCGCGGTTCCGTCATGAACCCCTGCGACCACCCCCACGGCGGTGGTGAAGGCAAGTCCCCCGTGGGCCGTCCCGGCCCTGTCACTCCTTGGGGCAAGCCGGCTCTGGGTTACAAGACCCGCAAGAAGAAGAATCCCACCGACAAGTTCATTGTCAAGCGTCGCAACGTGAAGTAAAGGAGGCAAAAGAAATATGAGCAGATCTATCAAAAAAGGCCCGTATGTTGCCCCTGAGCTGCTGAAGCGGGTCGAAGAAATGAACGCCAAGGGCGAGAAGAACGTGCTGAAGACCTGGAGCCGCAGCTCCACCATCTTCCCCGCCTTCGTCGGCCATACCATCGCTGTCCACGACGGCCGCCGTCATGTGCCTGTCTATGTGCAGGAGGACATGGTGGGTCACAAGCTGGGCGAGTTCGCGCCCACTCGTACCTTCCGCGGCCATACCAAGAAAGCGTAAAAGGAGGATGCAGAGTAATATGGAAGCGAAAGCATATCTGAGATACGTCCGCATCTCTCCCCGCAAGGTGCAGATCGTCTGCGACCTGATCCGCGGCAAGGATGCCAAGACTGCCATGGCCATCCTGATGAACACCCCCAAGTCCGCCTCCGAGCCGCTGGTGAAGCTGCTCAAGAGCGCCTGCGCCAATGCTGAGAACAACTTCAGCATGGATCCGGACAAGCTGGTGGTCACCCAGGTGTTCGCCACCCCCGGCCCCATTCTCAAGCGCATGATGCCTCGCGCACAGGGCCGCGCCTACCGCATCAACAAGAGAACCTCTCATGTGACGCTGGCCGTCGCCGAGAGAGACTAAGAAAGGGAGGAACAGTTAAATGGGTCAGAAAGTCAATCCCCATGGCATGCGCGTGGGCGTCATCAAAGACTGGGATTCCCGTTGGTATGCCAGCAATGAGAAGGTCGGCGACCTGCTGGTCGAGGACCACAAGATCCGCGTGTACCTGAAGAAGCTGCTGTTTGCCGCCGGTGTCTCCAAGATCGAGATCGAGCGCAGCAACGAGGTCGTCACCATCTACCTGCATGTGGCCCGCCCCGGCGTGGTCATCGGCAAGGGCGGCGAGCAGATCGAGCAGTACCGCAAGGACGTGGAGAAGCTGATCGGCAAGACCGTGAAGCTGAACATCGTCGAAGTCCGCAACCCCGATATGGACGCGCAGCTGGTGGCCGAGAACATCGCCGCCCAGCTGGAGAAGCGTATCTCCCACCGCCGCGCCATGAAGAACGCCATGGGCCGCGCCATGCGCGCCGGCGCCAAGGGTATCAAGTGCAACTGCGGCGGCCGTCTGGGCGGCCGTGAGATCGCCGGCTCCGAGCACTATCACGAGGGCACCATTCCCCTGCAGACCCTGCGCGCCGACATCGACTACGGCTTCGCTGAGGCTGCCACCACCTTCGGCCGCATCGGCGTGAAGGTGTGGATCTACAAGGGCGAGATCCTGTCTCAGGCCCTGCGCACCACCCCGCGCACTCTGGACACCAGCAAGCCCTATCAGGAGCGTCGTGAGCGTCGCGGCAACCGTCGTGACGGCGACCGCCGCGGTGGCTTCCGCCGCGACGGCCAGAACGGCGGCTTCAACCGTGACCGTCAGAACGGCGGCTTCAACCGCGGGCCCCGCCCCGAGGGCGGCTTCCGCAAGCCTGCAGAAAAGAAAGAAGGAGGCGCTCAGTAATGCTTCTGCCCAAGAGAGTTAAGTACCGCAGAGTACACCGTGGCCGCCTCACCGGCAAGGCCATGCGCGGCAATAAGGTGACCTACGGCGAGTACGGTCTGGTCGCCCTGGAGCCCAGCTGGATCACCAGCAATCAGATCGAGGCCGCCCGTATCGCCATGACCCGTTACACCAAGCGTGGCGGTCAGGTCTGGATCAAGATCTTCCCCGACAAGCCCATCACCGAGAAGCCTGCGGAGACCCGCATGGGTTCCGGTAAGGGTTCCCCCGAGTATTGGGTCGCAGTAGTCAAGCCCGGCCGTGTCATGTTCGAGATCGCCGGTGTTTCCGATGAGGTCGCCCGCGAGGCCCTGCGTCTGGCCAGCCACAAGCTGCCCATCAAGACAAAGATCGTCAAGCGCGAGGATCTCGAAGCCCAGGAAGTAGGTGAATGAGATGAAGGCAACTGAAGTACGTGCAATGACCGTGGAGCAGCTCAACGAGAAGCTGGACTCCCTGAAGAAGGATCTGTTCTTCCTGCGTATGCAGCACGCAACCAATCAGCTGGACAATCCTCTCAAGATCGCCGAGACCAAGCGCGACATCGCCCGCGTGAAGACCGTTATCCGTGAAAAGGAGGAGAAGTAAAATGGAAGAGAAGAGAATTTCCTCCCGCAAGACCAGAGTCGGCAAGGTCGTTTCCGATAAGATGGACAAGACCGTGGTCGTCGCCATCGAGGACCGCGTCGCCCATCCTCTGTATAAGAAGATCGTCGGCCGCACCTACAAGCTGAAGGCTCATGACGAGCAGAACGCTTGCGGCGTTGGCGACATCGTCAAGGTGATGGAGACCCGCCCCCTGTCCAAGGACAAGCGTTGGCGCGTGGTCGAGATCGTCGAGAAGGCTAAGTAAGGAGGTGCCGCAAGTATGATTCAGCAAGAGTCCTATCTGAAGGTTGCCGATAATACCGGCGCCAAGGAGATCAAGTGCATCCGCGTTCTGGGCGGCTCCAAGCGCAAGTACGGCAACATCGGCGATGTGATCGTCGCTTCCGTGCGCAAGAGCACACCCGGCGGCCAGGTGAAAAAGGGCGAGGTCGTCAAGGCCGTCATCGTCCGCTCCGCCAAGGGCGTCCGCCGCGCCGACGGCACTTACGTCCGTTTCGACGACAACGCCGCCGTCCTCATCAAGGACGATAAGAACCCCAGAGGTACCCGTATCTTTGGGCCGGTTGCTCGTGAGCTGCGCGACAAGGATTACATGAAGATCCTGTCCCTCGCTCCCGAAGTTATTTAAGGAGGGCCGGTCACATGAATAGTCTGAAGATCAAGAAGAACGACAAGGTTGTCGTTCTGTCCGGCAAGGACAGGGGCAAGTCCGGCAAGGTGCTGGGCACTGTCCCCAGCGAGCGCAAGGTCGTGGTGGAGGGCATCAACATGGTGACCTGCCACATCAAGCCCCGCAAGCAGGGCGAAGAGGGCGGCATCGTCAAGCGCGAGGCGGCTATCTATGCCAGCAAGGTTCAGGTGGTCTGCCCCAAGTGCGACAAGCCCACCCGCGTGGCCTACGAGATCAAGGACGGCAAGAAGGTCCGTGTGTGCAAGCACTGCGGCGCCGCCCTGTAAGAAAGGAGAGAGGTTTAAATGGCACGTCTGAAAGTTAAGTATACCGAAGAAGTGGCTCCCGCTCTCTTCAAGAAGTTCGGCTACAAGTCCACCATGCAGATCCCCAAGATCGACAAGGTCGTCGTGAACGTGGGCTGCGGCGAGGCTCGTGAGAACGCCAAGGTTCTGGACGCCGTGTGCGGCGATCTGGCCACCATCACAGGCCAGAAGGCCGTCATCACCATCGCCAAGAAGTCCGTTGCAAACTTCAAGCTGCGTGAGGGCATGCCCGTGGGCGCCAAGGTCACGCTGCGCGGCGACAAGATGTGGGAGTTCCTGGATCGTCTGTTCAACGTGGCTCTGCCCCGTGTCCGTGACTTCCGCGGCATCAGCGCCAACGCCTTCGACGGCCGCGGCAACTATGCCCTGGGTATCAAGGAGCAGCTGATTTTCCCCGAGATCGAGTACGATAAGATCGACAAGATCCGCGGTATGGATATCGTCATCTGCACCACCGCCCAGACCGATGAAGAAGCACGCGAGCTGCTGACCCTGGTCGGCGCTCCCTTTGAACGCTGATTAGGAGGAGAACAAAATGGCTAAAAAGTCTATGATCCTGAAGCAGCAGGCGCCTGCGAAATTCTCCACCCGTAAGTACAACCGCTGCAAGCTGTGCGGCCGCCCCCACGCCTACCTGCGTGACTACGGCGTGTGCCGTATCTGCTTCCGCACGCTGGCTTACAAGGGCGAGATCCCCGGTGTCCGCAAGGCCTCTTGGTGATCTTTTGTCCTCATACTTCGTTGGCAAGGCTTGCCGTACACAAAGTACGGCTGCGCCATGCCGCCTCGTCTGAGAACAAAATCTCTACCAAGAGAGTTTTGGCAGGGAGCGCTGCTCTCCGCCGACCCCCGCATGTGTACCTAAGAGCCGCATGGCTCCCGGTAATACAGGATGGCGAAAGGTCACTGGTAATTAAACATCGGCATCGTGAGTGCCGGCGGACTAAATTATCAGTGATACCTCGCTGCCTCAACAGGCGTCAGCCTGTAACTCTAAAATAGGAGGAACTACAAGTATGCACATCACTGATCCTGTTGCCGATATGCTCACCCGTATCCGCAACGCCAACAATGCCAAGCACGAGACGGTGGATGTTCCCGCTTCCAACATGAAGAAGAGCATCGCCCAGATCCTGCTGGACGAGGGCTACATCAAGTCCTTCCAGATCGTCGACGACGGTACCCAGGGCACCATCCGCATCACCCTGAAGTACAACGCCGGCAAGGAGAAGGTCATCTCCGGCCTGCGCCGCGTGTCCAAGCCCGGCCTGCGCGTCTATGTGGGCGCCGACGAGCTGCCCCGCGTGCTGCGTGGTCTTGGTATTGCGATCGTATCCACTTCCAAGGGCGTCATGACCGACAAGGCTGCTCGCGCAGCGCACGTCGGCGGCGAAGTCCTTGCATTCGTATGGTAAGGAGGTATTTGAACAATGTCGAGAATTGGTAGAATGCCCATTACCGTCCCCGCCGGTGTGGAAGTCACCATCGCGGAGAACAACGTCGTGACCGTCAAGGGCCCCAAGGGTACTCTGGTGCAGGCGCTGCGCCCCGAGATGATCCTGGAGCAGGACGGCAGCACCATCCACGTTAAGCGCCCCTCCGATGACAAGCTGCACTGCGCGCTGCACGGTATGACCCGCGCCCTGCTGCACAACATGGTCGTCGGCGTCAGCGAAGGCTTCAAGAAGGAGCTGGAGATCAACGGTGTCGGCTATCGTGCCGCCAAGGAAGGCAACGAGCTGGTCATGAACCTGGGCTACTCTCACCCCGTGAAGGTGGCCGAGATCGACGGCATCACCATTGATGTTCCCGGCCCCAACAAGATCGTGATTTCCGGTCCCGACAAGCAGAAGGTGGGCCAGTTCGCGGCGGAAGTCCGCGAGAAGCGTCCTCCCGAGCCTTATAAGGGCAAGGGCATCAAGTATGTTGACGAAGTCATCCGCCGCAAGGTCGGTAAGACCGGCGCCAAGAAGTAAGGAGGTGTGCCGATATGATTAAAAGACCCGATACCAACGCGCAGCGTCTGAAGCGCCATAAGAGAGTCCGTGCCAAGCTGTCCGGCACTCCCGAGCGTCCCCGTCTGAACGTGTTCCGCAGCGAGAAGAACATCTATGCCCAGGTCATCGACGATGTGGCCGGCAGCACGCTGGTTTCCGCCTCCTCTCTGGATAAGGAGATCGAGGGCAACGGCGGCAACAAGGCTGCCGCCCGCGCCGTGGGCAAGCTGGTGGCCGAGCGCTGCAAGGCCAAGGGCATCGACCAGGTCGTGTTCGACCGCGGCGGTTACCTGTACCACGGCCGCGTGGCCGAGCTGGCTGAAGGCGCCCGCGAGGGCGGCCTGGAATTCTAAGGAAGGAGGACTAATCAATGGCAAGATTTGAAAGAGAGCAGAGCGAGTACATTGAGAAAGTAGTCGCTACCAACCGCGTATCCAAGACCGTTAAGGGTGGTCGTGTCATGAAGTTCTCCGCCCTGATGGTCGTCGGCGACGGCAAGGGCAAGGTCGGCTTCGGTCTGGGCAAGGCCGCTGAGGTTCCCGAAGCGATCCGCAAGGGCATCGAGGATGCCAAGAAGAACATGATCACCATTTCCCTGTCCGGCAGCACCATCCCCCACGAGATCATCGGCGAGGCCGGTGCAGGCCGTGTGCTGATGAAGCCCGCCGCCCCCGGTACCGGCGTGATCGCCGGCGGCCCCGTGCGTATCATTATGGAAGCTGCCGGTATCAAGGATATCCGTACCAAGTGCCTGCGTTCCAACACCGCCGTGAACGTGGTAGCCGCCACCTTTGAGGGCCTGAAGGCCCTGCGTACCCCGGAAGAGGTCGCCCGCACCCGCGGCAAGAGCGTGGACGAGATCGTGGGTTAAGGAGGAGAGAACATGGCTAATCTGAAGATCCAGCTCGTTAAGAGCCTCAACGGCAGACTGGAAAAGCACATCGCCACTGCCAACTCTCTGGGCCTGCGTAAGATCGGCGACACCACCGTGCAGCCTGACAACGCTCAGACCCGCGGCAAGGTCGCAAAGATCGGTTACCTGCTTCAGGTGACCGAAGTAGAATAAGGAGGTGCGAGAGCATGAAACTGAATGAACTGTCTCCCGCCGCCGGCTCCACCAAGGAAGCCTACCGCAAGGGCCGTGGTCACGGCTCCGGCAACGGCAAGACCGCAGGCCGCGGCCACAAGGGCCAGAAAGCCCGCTCCGGCGGCGGCACCCGCATCGGCTTTGAAGGCGGCCAGATGCCTTTGGCACGCCGCATCCCCAAGCGCGGTTTCAACAACATTTTTGCCAAGCCCCTGGAAATCATCAACCTGAGTGCCCTCAATAAATTTGAGGACGGCGAGATCGTCACCGCTGAAGCCCTGCTTGCAAAGGGTATCCTGAGCAAGTGCGAGTACGGCTACAAGGTCCTCGGTAACGGCAAAGTTACCAAGAAGGTGACCGTGCAGGCCGCTGCTTTCTCCCAGGCTGCTAAGGAAGCGATCGAAGCAGCCGGTGGAAAGGCAGAGGTGATCTAACGTGATCCAGACGATCAAAAAGGCGTGGGCGATCCCCGAGCTCCGCAAGAAGCTGGTGTTCACCGCCCTGATCCTGCTGATCTTCCGTATCGGCAACGCCATCCCCGTTCCCTATGTGAACACGGAGCTGCTGGGCGAGTACCTGGACCAGCTGAGCACCACCGTTCTGGGCCTGTACAATGTCATGTCCGGCGGCGCCTTTGCAGAAGCCACAGTGTTCGCGCTGGGTGTGCAGCCCTATATCAACAGCTCCATCATCATCCAGCTGCTGACCATCGCCATCCCTGCGCTGGAGCGCATGGCACGCGACGGCGGCGAGGAGGGCAAGAAGAAGATCCAGTCCATCACCCGTTACGCAACGGTGGCCATCGCCATCCTGCAGGGCTGGGGCTACTACGCCCTGATGAAGAACTACGGTATCCTGACCAACACCAGCGTCTGGGCCGCTCTGGTCATCATCGTCTCCTTCATCGCCGGCTCCTCCTTCGTCATGTGGATGGGTGAGCAGATCACCGAGTTCGGTATCGGCAACGGTATCTCCATTATCCTGTTCGCAGGCATCCTGTCCCGCATGCCCAGCATGGTGGGCAATATGGCCACCTCGCTGCGCACCGGCACCATGACATGGTGGATGGCCGTTCTGGTGGTGGTGGGCATCCTGGCTCTGATCGTGCTGATCACCTGGGTCAACGGCGCCGAGCGCCGCATCCCGGTGCAATACGCCAAGCGTCAGGTGGGCCGCAAGATGTACGGCGGCCAGAGTTCCACGCTGCCCATGAAGGTGAATATGTCCGGCGTTCTGCCCATCATCTTCGCCCAGTCCATCGCCATGATTATCCCCACGGTGGCCGCATTCCTGCCCGCTCCCGAGGAAGGCACCTTTGGCTACACCCTGGTCAACGCAGTGGACAGCAAGAGCGTGCTGTACATGATCGTCTACTTCCTGATGATCATCGCCTTCAGCTACTTCTACGCCACCATCCAGTTCAACCCTGTTGAGATCTCCAACAACCTGAAGAAGAACGGCGGCTTTATCCCCGGCTTCCGCCCCGGTAAGCCCACCGCGGACTTCATCAAGAAGGTGCTCAACAAGGTCACGCTGTTCGGCGCCATCTATCTGGGCATCGTGGCCATCCTGCCCCTGCTCATCGGCAAGATCGTCAACGTAGCGGCTTTGTCCATCGGCGGCACCTCCGTCATCATCGTGGTGGGTGTTGCGCTGGAGACCGTACAGGCTCTGGAATCCCAGATGCTGATGCGTCAGTATAAGGGCTTCCTCGAATAATTGAGGTGTATCATGAAACTGATCCTTTTAGGCGCTCCTGGTGCCGGCAAAGGCACTCAGGCGGACATTATCAAGAAGACGCTGGGTATCCCCACCATCTCTACCGGTAACATCCTGCGTGCAGCTGTCAAGAACGGCACACCCACCGGCCTGAAGGCCAAGGAATACATGGACGCCGGCAAGCTGGTGCCTGATGAGGTCATCATCGGCATCATCAGCGAGCGTCTGCAGGAGCCTGACTGTGCCAACGGCTACATTCTGGACGGTGTGCCCCGCACTATCGCCCAGGCCGAGGCGCTGGAGCAGGCAGGTATCAGATTCGACGCCGTGGTGGCCATCGAGATCCCCGATGAGAAGATCATCGCCCGGATGGGCGGCCGCCGTGTCTGCGAGAACTGCGGCGCCAGCTATCACATCGTCAACATCCCCCCGAAAAAAGAGGGCGTGTGCGATGTGTGCGGCGGCGCGCTCAAGCAGCGTAAGGATGATGACCCCGAGACAGTCCGTGACCGTCTTGCGGTCTATCATAAAGAGACGGAACCCCTCAAGGGCTTCTATGAGGCCCGCGGGCTCCTGAAAACTGTGGAAGACCAGCCCACCGTGGCCGGTACGACCCAGTTGATCCTCCGTGCGTTAGGAGCGGCCCAATGATCACATTGAAATCCGCGCACGAGATCGAGTTGATGCGCCGGGCTGGCAAAATTACCGCGGCAGCCCGTGCTCTGGCACGGGATATGGTAAGACCCGGCGTCACAACGCAGCAGATCGACAAGGCTGTGTTCCAGTTCATCACGGAGCAGGGCGCCACGCCCTCGTTCCTGCACTACAACGGCTATCCGGCCAGTGTGTGCGTCTCCGTCAACGACGAGATCATCCACGGCATCCCCGGCAAGCGGGTGCTGAAGGAGGGCGACATCGTCAGCGTGGACGTGGGTGCGTTTATCGGAGGGTTTCATGGCGACTGCGCCGGTACCTACCCCTGCGGGCAGGTGTCCGACGAGGCCATGCGGCTGATCCGTGTTACGCAGGAGAGCTTTTTCCAGGGCATCAAGTATGCCCGGGAGGGCTACCGCCTGTCGGATATCTCCGCCGCTGTGCAGGCCTATGTGGAAGCCAACGGCTTCAGCGTCGTCCGGGAGTATGTCGGTCACGGCATCGGCCGGCGGATGCACGAGTCGCCGGAGGTGCCCAACTTCGGCAATCCCGGCCATGGCCCCCGCCTTCTGCGGGGCATGACCATCGCCGTGGAGCCCATGGTCAACGCAGGCAGCGCCGCCATCAAGCAGATGCCGGACGGCTGGACTGTGAAGACGGCGGACGGTAAAAACGCCGCCCACTATGAAAACACCATTCTGATCACCGCCGGAGAGCCGGAGCTTCTGACGGATCCGGAGAAATCGTTGGTGTAAGATGGACATAGCCAAATCAAACATTGTCAGATCAGTCGCCGGCAGGGACGCAGGAAGCCTCTTCTTCGTGCTTGCAGCCGAGGGGGACTTCCTCCTGCTGGCCGACGGAAAACAGCGCCGGCTGGAGAATCCCAAGCGCAAGCGCCGCAAGCATGTGGCGCTGGTGGGTGAGAGTCACAGTCTGGTGGCTGAAAAGATCAGAAGCAGCGAAAAAATCACAAATAGTGAGCTTCGTAAAGCCATAGCCGCGTTAAGCGGCGGTGATCAAGACCAGGAGGGATAGCACTTGGCAAAATCCGACATGATCGAAGTCGAGGGCGTGGTCGTTGAGTCCTTGCCCAACACCACATTCCAAGTTGACATTGGAAATGGACACACGATATTAGCGCATATTTCCGGAAAGCTCAGAATGAATTTCATCAGGATTCTGCCCGGCGACAAGGTGACGGTGGAAATGTCGCCTTACGATCTGACCCGTGGCCGAATCACCTGGCGCAGTAAGTAGGAGGTTTATCAAAATGAAAGTAAGACCGTCCGTGAAGCCCATGTGCGAGAAGTGCAAAGTGATCCGCCGCAAAGGCCGTGTCATGGTCATTTGCGAGAATCCCAAGCATAAGCAGAGACAGGGCTAAGTAGAAAGTGGAGGTGCTCTAAGTTATGGCACGTATTGCCGGTATTGACCTGCCCAAGGATAAGCGAATCGAGATCGGTTTGACTTATATCTATGGTATTGGAAGAAAAAGTGCGCAGGATATCCTCGCGCAGACAGGCATCAACCCCGACACTCGCGTAAAGGATCTGACCGAGGCCGACGAAGCGAAGCTGCGTGAGGCCATTGACCAGTCCTATGTGGTCGAGGGTGATCTGCGTCGTCAAGTGGCGCTTGACATCAAGCGTCTGACTGAAATCGGCTGCTATCGCGGCATGCGCCACCGTCGTGGCCTGCCCGTTCGCGGTCAGCGCAGCAAGACCAACGCACGCACTCGCAAAGGCCCCAAGAAGACTATCGCTAACAAGAAGAAGTAAAGGAGGGAAGAATAGATCATGGCAGCTAACGTAAAAGGCAAGAAAGTCATTCGCCGTCGTCGTGAGAAGAAGAACGTCGAAAAGGGTCAGGTGCATATCCGTTCTTCCTTCAACAACACCATGGTGACCGTCACCGATGCACAGGGCAACGCGCTGTCCTGGGCTTCCTCCGGTGGTCTTGGTTTCCGCGGCAGCAAGAAGTCCACGCCCTTCGCCGCCCAGAGCGCCGCTGAGACGGCTGCCAAGGCTGCGATGGAGCATGGTCTGAAGACCGTTGAGGTCTTCGTGAAGGGCCCCGGTCAGGGCCGTGAGGCCGCCATCCGCGCCCTGCAGGCGGTGGGTCTGGAAGTGACGATGATCAAGGACGTCACCCCCATTCCCCACAACGGATGCCGCCCCCCCAAGCGTCGTCGCGTGTAATCGGAAGAAGGAGGATTATTAAATCATGGCTAAGAATATGCAGCCTGTCGCCAAGCGTTGCAAGGCGCTGGGTATTTCTCCTACCGTCATGGGTTACTCCAAGAAGGAGACGAAGCGCAACCCCGGCGGCCAGATGAGAAAGAAGAAGAGCGAGTACGCCATCCAGCTCAACGAGAAGCAGAAGGTCAAGTTCGTCTATGGCATTCTGGAGAAGCAGTTCCATGCTTACTATGAGAAGGCTTCCGCCATGCCCGGCAAGACCGGCGAGAACCTGCTGAGCCTGGTAGAGCGTCGTCTGGACAATGTGGTGTATCGTCTGGGCTTCGCCATGACCCGCCGCGAGGCCCGTCAGCTGGTGAACCACGCCCATTTCACCGTCAATGGCCATAAGGTCAACATCCCCTCCTATCTGGTTCGCGTGGGCGATGTGATCGAGGTCAAGGAGAGCAGCCGTTCCTCCGTGACCTTCAAGCGCCTGACCGCCGAGGATGCCCCCATGGTCACCGTCCCCAAGTGGCTGGAGCGTGACAAGACCGCCCTGAAGGGCACTGTCGTCACCATGCCCGCCCGCGAGGACATCGACATGCCCATCGAGGAGCATCTGATCGTCGAGTTGTACTCCAAGTAATAGGGTTCAAACCCTCACGAAGCACTGGAACCAAATTGGACGCGGCCTTTTTGGCCGCTCCGCCAAAAGAATGAAGGAGGGTACTGCATGATCGAAATTGAGAAGCCCCAGATCGAGTGTATCGAAACACCCGGCGACGCTTCCTATGGAAAATATGTGATCGAACCCCTGGAACGCGGTTACGGACTGACATTGGGCAATGCGCTGCGGCGCGTCCTGCACTCGTCCCTTCCCGGCACGGCAGCCACCAGCATCAAGATCGCCGGTGTGCAGCACGAGTTTTCCACCATCCCCGGTGTGAAGGAAGATGTGACGGAGATCGTTCTGAATGTGAAGAATCTGCTGGTCAAGCTGCACTGCGAGGGAGCCAAGACGGTCTTTATCGAGGCCGCCGGCCCCTGCGAGGTGACAGCCGGCGACATCAAGAGCGACGGTGAGGTGGAGGTGCTGAACCCCGAGCTTCATCTGGCGACTCTGGACGTGGGCGCCACGCTGAGCATGGAGATCACGCTGAGCCACGGCCGCGGCTATGTGTCTGCCAAGCAGAACAAGGCTATGCGCCCCAATGTGATCGGCGTCATCCCCATCGACAGCATCTATTCCCCCGTCTACAAGGTCAACTACAGCGTGGAGAACACCCGTGTCGGCGCTTCCAGCGACTACGACAAGCTGACGCTGGAGGTCTGGACGGACACCACCATCACGGCCCGTGATGCGGTGTCCTTGGCAGCCAAGATCCTGTGCGACCATTTTGCCCTGTTCACCGACCTGTCCGACACGCTGGGCGACAAGTCCACCGTGGTGGAGAAGGCCACCGATTCCAAGGACAAGATGCTGGAGCTGACCATCGAGGAGCTGGATCTGTCCGTCCGCAGCTTCAACTGCCTCAAGCGCGCCAACATCAACACCGTTGAGGACTTGATCTCCAAGACCGAGGACGAGATGATGAAGGTCCGCAATCTGGGACGCAAGTCCCTGGAGGAAGTTATCAACAAGCTGGCCATGATGGGGCTGTCCCTGGCCAGCGAGGACAACAACTAATTGATCTGCGCTTCCCGCGCATATCCTACAAGGAGGAAACAGAAATGCCCGGAACTCGTAAGCTCGGTAAGACTACCGATCAGCGTATGGCGATGCTCCGTCAGCAGGTCACCGATTTCCTGGACAAGGGCCGCATGGAGACTACCATCACCCGCGCCAAGGAGATCAAGCCCATGGCCGAGAAGATGATCACCCTCGGCAAGAAGGGCGATCTGGCTGCCTACCGTCAGGCGCTGAGCTTCATCACCCGCGAAGACGTGGCCAACAAGCTGTTCAAGGAGCTGGCTCCCAGCTACGCTGAGCGCAACGGCGGCTACACCCGCATCATCCGCACCGGTGTTCGCCGCGGCGACGCTGCGGAGACTGCCGTCATCGAACTGGTGAAATAAGCGAAGCCTCAACTGCATAAAAACGCCCTTTCCCATGGCATACGGCTATGGGAAAGGGCGTTTTTCCCGCCCTGCAAACATCAGGTTGCGAGGGATCTCCAAAAATTTCCCGCCGCAACCTGAAGTTGATAGACAAACGCATCCCGCATACAGTATAATAGCTGCGAAGAACCACGAAAGGGAGGAACTGCCATGGCTTCGATCCGCTGCAAGGCCTGCGGCTGTACATACGATTACAATAAGGAGGGCATGTGCCCCAAATGCGGCGCCTATAACCGCCCGCCCCATCGGGAACGGGTGGACCCGGACGGCAGCGTCCACTATCTGGAGCCCCACGATGCTGCCGTGCCGCCCCATCGCGGCAAGAAGGTCTGCTACGAGAAAAAGACCTGCTACGAGGGCCAGACCCGCCGCAGCGCCCGCAGGGCCGCCGGGGAGCCGGACAGCCTTCGCGCCGGGGAATGGGAAAACCTGAAGGGCAGCGCCCGTAACCTGAAAGACAAATTCCAAAATATGGAAAAGAAGCACCGCGACACACTGATCGGACTTGCCATTGCGCTGCTGGTTCTCATCGTCCCGTTCCTCAACTCCTGCCTCTCCTTCCGCGCCGTCCGCATCGATTCTCCCGAGCGGGAACCGGTCTACCCCGTGGAGGAGGCGGCGGCGCCGGTGGGCGGCACTACCATCTACCAGATGAACAGCCCCTTCGACCTGATGGGCAAGACCGTGCGGGTCACGGAGGTGCAGACGGACGGCCAGCGCGTCATCGTCACCGTGGAGGGGCTGCAGTCCGATACCACCCCGCCGGCCTTCCTCACCTCCTACGACGGTGAGGACTTCATTCTGGATATCGTCATGCCCGACACGATCACCTATCTGGACTACGGGACGGAGTTTATCTACGACCGCAGTACCATGGACAACTCAGAGTACGCGGTGCAGTGGCTTCTGGAGTTCGACCTGCAGGAGGAGCAGAACGGCACGATGGTGTATACCGGCGTAGTTGTGGCCGTGGATCTCACCGACGTGCTGTACTGAGAAAGGAGCGCACCATGGAGAAGCAGCTTTGCCCCTATTGCGGCGGCGAGATGCGCAAGGGCTGGCTCCGCAGCCGCCGCAGCGACATCTGGTGGGAGCCTGATCCCGCGATGTCCGCGCCCGACGCGGAGAAGGGGATGCGCTGTATCGCCGCAGCCGGCGGTTTTACCGGCGCGGAGGCGGAGGCATGGGACTGCCCCGCCTGCAAGAAGCTGGTGCTTGACCGCAGCCGCCGCAATCTGCCTTTATACTGAATATCTGCGCAGCCGCCCCGTACCAGACGGGGCGGCTGCGTATGCGCTGTCATATAGACCGGGTCCGGTGCATATGCTCCCAGCGGTGATGATATGTGAAACGACTGCTCTGCGCCGTGCTGGCGGCACTGCTCCTGCTGCCCGGCTGCGGCGCCCCGGCCTACGACCCTGCCAAGCCCCATGCCCCCGCCGCCCCCACCATTGTCCCGGCGGGCGACCCCGCCGCCCCCCAATATGTAGCCCTCACCTTCGACGACGGCCCCTCGCCCCGCTGCACGCCCCGCCTGCTGGACGGTCTGGCGGCCTGCGGCGCACGGGCCACCTTCTTCGTGGTGGGCTGCCAGACCGTGAAAGATCCGGACATCGTCCGGCGCATCGCCGCCGAGGGCCATCAGGTGGGCAACCACTCCTACGACCACGCCCAGCTGGACAGCCTGACCTGCCAGCAGGCGCTGGCCGACCTGCGGAAGAACGACGATCTGCTGCGGGAGCTGTTGGGGGAGGGGGATTATTGGGTGCGCCCGCCCTACGGCCTGTGCTCCGACAGCGAAGCGGCGCACCTGACGGTGCCGCTGGTGAACTGGTCGGTGGACACGGAGGACTGGAAAAGCAAGGACGCCGACAAGATCGTGGACATGATCTACCGGCAGGTGTCCGACGGCGACATCATCCTGCTCCATGACCGCTACCAGAACACGGTGGATGCGGTGCTGCGCGCCGTGCCCCACCTACAGGAGCAGGGCTATGTGTTCGTCACGGTGGCGGAGCTGCTGGCGCTCAGGGGCGTCACGCCGGAGCCGGGCGTCACCTACCGCCGCGCCCCGCCGCAGGAAGCAGAGGGCGGCTAAAACAAAAAAGGAAGTCCCGAAACGCGGCTTCGGGACTTCCTTTTTTTGTTTTGTTTTACTTACACACCGGCGGCAAAGTACCTCCCCACAAAGCAGGCCTGTGGTTGCGCATGTGGGCATTATGTGATAGGATGGATGCAGGTAAAGCAACGGGCGCCAGTCTCTGCCCAAAAATGCGCAGGTGGCGGCGGCTAAATGGTTCAGGAGGAGCGAAATGTACTATCACGCATCACCGATCGGCGGCATTACGCGGCTGAAGCCGCACATTTCCAACCACGGCATTCCGCTGATCTATTTTTCCGCAAAAAGAGAGAATGTACTGGTCTACTTAAGCAATTCCGTTGAGAAGTTTTGCCGGGAGACGGGGTTTGTGCATAAGGGGAAATACCAGAAGTGGGGCCCGTATGGCTTCGATAAAGACGGGCGGCAGCGGCTGGAGGAGTATTACCCGAATGCGCTGGCAAGCACATATAAGGGAGTTTCCGGATATATTTATTTCACGGAGACGATCATACCCTCTGATTTTGCACTTCAGATACCGGATGCCGCCGCCAGCAGTGAGCCGGTGGATATAGCGGGTGCAGAGTTCGTTCCGGACGCCTATGAAGCGATCCTGCAGGCGGAACGGGAAGGCTTGCTTACGATCCTCCGGTATGAGGAAATGTCGGATGAGATGCGTAGATGGAATGAGAAAACCATCGTGGACGAGTACGCGGGCGCTTCCGAACACCCGGAGTACAGACATTTTTTGAAGGGAAACTTTCCGGAGATTCTCAATGGCGTTTGACGCCGCTTTGTGCAGCATACGAAAACCCTGTCCAAGGTACTGCCTTGGACAGGGTTTAAAGTATGTTTTGTTTCACTTACACACCGGCGGCCAGCATGCAGTTGATGACCAGCGTCAGCACCACAAAGATGACGCCCACCCACTTGGTGGCCTTGGCCAGCTTGGCGTCGATGCTCTTGGCCTTGGACTTGGCCATGTAGCTGTCGGCGATGCCGCCGATGCTGCCGGACAGGCCCTGGCTCTTGCCGGACTGGAACAGCACGATGGCAATCAGGATCAAAGCAGCCAGCAGCTGCAGAATGGTAACAAAAATTATCATAACGGGAACCTCCACATCTATTCCGTGCCGCAGGGCACACAATTCACAGTACAAACAATATTACCACAACGCAACCGGCAATGCAAGAGGTGTTCGGGGATTTTTTGCGCTTTTTCCGGCAAAAATGATAGAACATATGTTGCAATTCGGAAAACGGTGTGGTACAATAGGGCTGAACCTACCGGATTTGCGGCGGAAGAAAGGGGCAAACACATGGCAAAGCTGACAAAGATGCAGCAGAAGATCTACGATTACATCGCGGAGACCACGCGGCAGCAGGGGTATCCCCCCTCCGTGCGGGAGATCGGCGAGGCCGTGGGCCTGCGCTCCCCGTCCACCGTTCACTTTCATTTGAAGCATATGGAGGAGCTGGGCGTGCTGACCAAGGGCGCCGGGAAGGGCCGCGCCCTGACGCTGGCACCGCTGGACGGCGCATCCTCTGCCGCGCCTGCCGCTGCGGAACCCGCACCGGAGCCAGAGACGCCCGCGGGCCGCGTTCCCATCGTGGGCACGGTGGCCGCCGGGTCGCCCATTCTGGCGCAGGAGTGCATCGAGGACTATCTGACCTTTGACACCAACGGGCGGGAGGGGGAGTATTTTGCCCTGCGCGTCCGGGGCGAGTCCATGCTGAACGCCGGTATCCTGCCGGGCGATCTGGTGGTGGTACACCAGCAGCCCGTGGCCCACAACGGCGAGATCGTGGTGGCGCTGCTGGGGGACGAGGCCACGGTGAAGCGGCTCAGCCGCCGCAACGGCGAGGTGTGGCTTCTGCCGGAGAACGAGGCGTACAGCCCCATCGACGGGCGGGAGGCATCCATTCTGGGCAAGGTCACAGCCGTCGTCCGCCAGTATTGAGAGACGGTCCGTGCCGTTCCGCCGGTGTGCCCGACGGACGGATACAGGCGGGTTTTCCACCGCGTAAGACACATAAAGCAGCCCCTGCCGGGGATATCCGGCAGGGGCTGTTTTTGTTGACAGCAAAGGGCTTCCGGCGATAGCAGGAGGTAAACGTCCCGCCGGCGGCGGGGGGGGGGCTGACCGGCGCGGGCGGGGAACTTGCAGAAAGAGATGGAAGGCTGCTTGACCAGCACCTGCCCGGCAAAGACCGCCGCACAGCCCAGCAGAATACTCAGCGCCGCATACAGCGCCGCATACAGACAATTCAGAGCCAAGCACGTTTAGCCCTTTTCAAACGTGAAATAAAAAACATGAAAAAACAGGAAATATACCTGAAATGAACGGAAATATCCGGAAATATGCGAAATTGGCCCGTCACTTGGTTTTGGCGGGGCTGTTCAGATGAACAACCCACTGCTCCAGCGAGAAGAAGGGGTCAGTCTCCGTGGCTGTCAGACCCTCCACCAGACCGGTGGTGGTCACCACGGAGTTGGACTTGAAGCACAGGGGGGTGATGGGAGCCTTGGCCAGCAGCTCCTCCCACAGGGAGGTCAGCGCGGCGCTGCGCCGGGACTCGTCCGCCGTGCGGCAGGCGGCCAGCAGGGCGTCGGTCTTTTCGTCGGAGAAGCCGCCGTAGTTCAGGCTGCCCTCCGTGCCGACGAGGGACAGCACGTCCCAGTCCGCCGTCAGGCGGCACTCGCCGTAGTACAGGTCGAAGCTGCCGTCCTGCAGGCGCTGGAGATATGTCTCCCACGGCACAGCCTCCACCGTGACGGAGAGGCCCGCACGGGTGAGGGAGACGGCGATCTCCTGGGCGGCGGCGGCCTTGAAGGAGTTCTCCTCGTTGACCAGCAGCGTCACCTCCGTGCCGGCATAGCGTCCTGCGGCGTCCGCCGCGGTATCTGCACCGGCGTCATCGGAGCCGGGTCGGGTCAGGCCGTGGAGGGGGGCGGTGGTGTAGGCCGTCTCCAGCGCCGTGGGGTACCAGTCGCTGGCGGGGGAGACGGGCAGCTGGGCGGCGCTGCCGTGGCCCAGCAGGCAGGAGTCCACCAGCGCCTGCCGGTCGACGGCGGCACTGACGGCCTGCCGCAGCGCCGCGTCGTCAAAGGGGGCGCGGCGGGTGTTGAAGCCCAGAAACTGCATGACCGCGGTGGGGGCATCGGTATAGTCGCCGCTGCCGGACACGCCGGAGGCGCCGGTGGCGGTGAGATCCAGCGGCAGCAGCTGCAGCTCCCGTGAGGAGAAGGCGTAGAGCATGGTGTCCCGATCCTTGCAGTGCTGCAGCTCGATGCGCTGCAGAGGCAGGGAGACGCCCTGCCACCAGTCGGCGTTCAGCGCCAGATATGCGCCGCCGTCCGACTTGGTGAAAACGTAGGGCCCGGTGCCCACCGGCGCGGTGCGCTCCTCCGTGCCGGACTTGACGATGGGAATGTCCAGCCGCCACGCCAGCGTGGCGAGGTCGGCGTTCATGGCGATGACCACGGTGTCGCCCTGCGCCCGGACGGAGGACACCTCCGCCAGACGGGCGGCGTAGCGCTGGGACTGCCGCGCCCGCTCCAGCGAGGACACCACATCCCGGGCGGTGAGGGGCGAGCCGTCGGAGAACGTGACGCCGGTTTGCAGCGTCAGGGTGTAGGTGCGTTCCGCCGGGTCGTAGGTGCAGCTCCGGGCCAATACCGGCCGGAGGGCGAAGTGCTCGTCCAGCTCAAACAGCTTTTCGTACAGCAGCGCGCCCACCGCTGCCTGCACCGTCTCCGCGGCGGTGATGGGGTCAAGGCTCTCGCCGGCGAAATAGGGCAGGGTGAAGGTGGTCAGCGGCTCCGGCTCCGGCGTCTCGTTTTCCTTGCTGTAAAACTGGGACAGCTCCCCCAGCGGGTCGCCCGTCTCGTCCCAGTTGCCGCAGCCGGTGACGGACAGCACCAGCGCCGCCAGCAGCAGGCAGGCCAGCAGCCGCTTCGCCGGGGCGACCTTGGCGCGGGTCATGGCGTCACCTCCCGCAGAGCGATGAGCGCCGCCTGCTCGCCCCGCCGCAGGCCGGTTTTACGGTGGCTCCAGTACAGGCCGGTGCGGCAGAAGGTGCAGTCGGCGCAGGTGTCGATGCGCGTGACGCCGGCCTTCCGCAGCCACAGGGCGTTGACAGCCTTCAGGTCGATGTGCCACTTGCGGCCGTTCCACGTCATGAAGGGGGCGGCTTCATCGCCCAGCACCTCACGGAGGGCATCGGGCACATCGTTGTCCGTTTCAAAGCAACAGGGCCCGATGGCGGGGCCGATGGCGGCCCGGATGTCCGCCGGGTCGCAGCCGTAGGCGTCCCGCATGGCCCGGACGGTCTTGCCGGCGATACCGGCGGCGGTGCCCCGCCAGCCGGCGTGGGCCGCGCCCACGGCGCGGCGCACCGGGTCATAGAGCAGGATCACATTGCAGTCGGCGGAGAACACCACCAGCGGCAGGCCGGGCACGTCGGTAATAAGGGCGTCGGCGCTGTCGTAGTTCCGGGGCGTCCACAGGCCCTTGCCGGCGTCCGCCGCCGTCACGGTGCGCACATCGTCCCGGTGTACCTGACGGCTCAGGACGGCGCGGCGGACATCCATGTCCAGCGCGGCGCACAGGCGGCGGAAGTTCTCCCGCACGTTGGCGGGGTCATCGCCCCGGCGGTCGTCCAGATTCAGGCTGTCCCACGGGGCGGGGGACACGCCGCCGAGGCGGGTGGAAAAGCCGTGGAGCACGCCGCCGTCCCGGAGGGGATCGGCGGTGAGGAACGTGACGCCGTTTTTCGTTTCGGTGTGGAACATGGCCGCTCCTTTCAAGGGCAAGGCGGGCGGCGGCTGATGCCGCCGCCCGCGTTCTGGCAAAAGTCTCGCAGAGTTTGCGCCCGCAGGCGCAAAGAAAATTGGATCTATTTTCGGCGGCGGCGTGTACGTCGCCGAAAATTCTTCTCGGCCTGCAAACGTGCGCGTGTGCGCTTGCCGCACACGTCGTGCGCTGCAGCAGGCCGCAGCTTTCTCAAACGATAGCCCAGCGAAGCGGGTATCGTTTGAATTACATTAAGAGTGGTACTCCTTGCAGGTACACTTCTTCCACTTCAGGCCGCTGCCGCAGGGGCACAGGTCGTTGCGGCCCACCTTTACCACGCGGGTGGGGCGCTTCTTCACGGTGCCGTCGCCGCCCACGTTTTCGGTGATGCCGGAGGCCACGCGCTCCCGCTTGACCTCCTCGTTCTGGCGCAGGCGCACGGAGTACAGACGGCGCACCGTCTCCTCCTTCATGGCCTCCACCATCTCCTCGAACATCTCCAGAGACTCCTTCTTGTAGGCATCCACCGGGTTGGTCTGGGCATAGGCCCGGAGACGGATGCCCTGCCGCAGATCCTGCATGGCGTCGATGTGCTCCATCCAGTACTCATCCACCACGCGCAGGAGGATGACACGCTCCAGCTCGCGCATGACGGGGGGCGTGATCTCCGCTTCCTTCTTGGCGTAGTAGTCGGCGGCGGCTTCCGTGAACAGGTCGGTGAAGTCCTGCTGGGTCATGGTCCTGAGCTGCTGCTCGTCGAGCTTCACGGTGTACTTGGGGAAGTAGACGCCCTCCACGCTGCGCAGCAGGTCGCGGCAGGCGGCCATGTCCAGATGCTCCGCGCCCACAAAGGCGGCGTTCACCAGATTGGAGATGGCGCCGTTCATCATGTTCATGATGATGCCCTTGACATCCATGCCGTCCAGCACCTGCTTGCGCTGGCCGTAGATGATCTCGCGCTGCTTGTTCATGACGTCGTCATACTCCAGCACGGACTTACGGGCCTGGAAGTTGCGGCTCTCCACGGTGGTCTGGGCCTGCTCGATGGTGCGGGAGAGCAGCTTGTTCTCGATGGGGGTGTCCTCGTCGATGTTCATGCGCTCCATGAGGGAGGTGACGCGGTCGCCGCCGAACAGGCGCATGAGATCGTCCTCCAGCGAGATGTAGAACCGCGTCTCGCCGGGGTCGCCCTGACGGCCGGCACGGCCGCGCAGCTGGTTGTCGATACGGCGGGAGTCGTGACGCTCGGTGCCGATGATGAACAGGCCGCCGGCGGCGCGCACCCGCTCGGCTTCGCCGGCGATCTCGGCCTTGTGCTGGGCCAGCTTCTCGGCGAACAGCTTGCGGGCATGGAGGATCTCCTCATTGTCCGTGTCGGCGTAGCCGGTGGCCTCGGCGATGAGCTCGTCGGTGAGGCCGGCCTTGCGCAGGTCGTTTTTGGCCATGTACTCGGCGTTGCCGCCCAGCATGATATCCGTACCGCGGCCGGCCATGTTGGTGGCCACGGTGACGGCGCCGAGCTGACCGGCCTGCGCCACGATCTCGGCCTCGCGCTCGTGGTTCTTGGCGTTCAGCAGGTTGTGCTTGATGCCCTCGCGGGTCAGCATCTTGCCCAGCAGCTCGTTCTTCTCAATGGAGACGGTGCCCACCAGCACAGGCTGACCCTTGGCGTGGCACTCCTTTACCTGCCGGATGACAGCACGGTACTTGCCGTTCTCGGTCTTGTAGACGGAGTCCTCGTTGTCGATACGGGCGATGGGACGGTTGGTGGGGATCTCGATGATGTCCAGCGCGTAGATGGTGGCGAATTCCTCCTCCTCCGTCAGGGCCGTACCGGTCATACCGGACAGCTTGCGGTACAGGCGGAAGTAGTTCTGGAACGTGATGGTGGCCAGCGTCTTGCTCTCGCGCTGGACGGACAGGTGCTCCTTGGCCTCAATGGCCTGATGCAGACCCTCGGAGTACCGGCGGCCGAACATCAGACGGCCGGTGAACTCGTCCACGATGACGACTTCGCCGTCCTTCACCACATAGTCCACGTCGCGCTTCATGATGCCGTGGGCCTTGATGGCCTGATTGATGTGGTGGGCAGTGGTGCTGTTCTCCGGGTCGCTGAGGTTGTCCAGATGGAAGAACTCCTCCGCCTTTTTAATGCCCCGAGCCGTCAGAGAGCAGGTGCGGGCCTTCTCGTCCACGATATAGTCCGCGTCGATGTTGACGTCCTCCTCCTCCTTGTCATCCGTCTCCGCCACCACATACTTCTTCAGGCGGGCGGCGAACATCTCGGCCATGTCGTACATCTGGGTGGACTTTTCGCCCATACCGGAGATGATCAGCGGGGTGCGGGCCTCGTCGATGAGGATGGAGTCCACCTCATCCACGATGGCGAAGGCGTGGCCCCGCTGCACCTGCTCGTTGGCGTAGATGGCCATGTTGTCCCGAAGGTAGTCGAAGCCCATCTCGTTGTTGGTACCGTAGGTGATGTCCGCCTGATAGGCCTTCTGCCGCTCCTCCTTGGTCATGTCGTGGATGATGAGGCCCACGGTGAGGCCCATGAAGCGGTGCACCTTGCCCATCCACTCGGAGTCGCGCTTGGCCAGATAGTCGTTGACGGTGACGATGTGGACGCCCTCGCCAGTCAGCGCGTTCAGGTAGGCGGGCAGCGTGGCCACCAGCGTCTTGCCTTCACCGGTCTTCATCTCGGCGATGCGGCCCTGATGCAGCACGATGCCGCCCACCAGCTGGACGGGGTAGGGGCGCATGCCCAGCACGCGGTCGGCGGCCTCCCGCACGGCGGCAAACGCCTCCGGCAGGATGTCGTCCAGCGTCTCGCCGTTTTGCAGACGCGACTTGAACTCCGGGGTCTTGGCCTGCAGCTGGGCGTCGGTCAGCGCCTTGTAGGCGTCCTCCAGCGCGGTGATCTTATCCACGATGGGATAGATGCTCTTCAGCTCACGCTGGCTGTATGTTCCGAAAACCTTGGTAAACAGTCCCATATATTCGTATCCTTTCTTGTAAAAGAATATTTGCACATTATTACAATGATACAGTATAGCACAGGAGATTGTCTAATGCAAAAGAATTTCTGTGAACAATTGCGCGATGCGGTGGACAAAGGGCGCGGTTTGCGGTTGTACAGACCGGAAAAATGTGGTATACTCTCCCATATAACTTCGCATATTAACTTTGAAAAGGAGTTTCCGCCATGAAGCTGAGCTTTTACGGCGCTGACCAGTGTGTTACCGGCAGCTGCCATTGCCTGGAGGTCAACGGAAAGAAAATCCTGGTGGACTGCGGCCTGCAGCAGGGACGGGATGAGATCGACAACGCGGCGCTGCCGTTCCATCCGGGCAGTATTGACGTGGTGCTGGTGACACATGCCCACATCGACCACTCCGGACGCATCCCCATGCTCATCAAAAACGGATTTCAGGGCCGCATCATCACCACACGGCTGACAGCGGAGCTGCTGGACATCATGCTGCAGGACTCCGCCCACATCCAGGAGCAGGACGCGGAGTACCAGAACCGCAAGAACAAGCGGGCCGGCCGGCCGGAGGTGCAGCCCATCTACACCGTGGCCGACGCCATGCAGGTGCGGGAGTATATCCAGACCTGCGAGTACGGCCAGCAGGTGCAGGTCACTGACGATGTGACGGCGGAGTTTATCGACGCGGGCCACCTGCTGGGCTCCGCCAGCATCAAGCTGACCTGCCGCGAGGGCGGCGAGACGCGGACGGTCATATTCTCCGGCGATATCGGCAACGTGGATCAGCCTATCATCCGCAATCCCCAGTTCTTCGACAGCGCCGACTATGTGCTGATGGAATCCACCTACGGCGACCGCAACCACACGGAGGTGTGGAGCTACACCGACCAGCTGGCGCAGATCATCGACGAAACACTGGCCAAGGGCGGCAACGTGGTGATCCCCGCCTTTGCCGTGGGCCGCACGCAGGAGCTGCTGTACTTCATCCGGGAGATCAAGGACAGGGGCCTTGTCACGTCCGTCAAGGATTTCCCGGTGTATGTGGACAGTCCGCTGGCCAAGAAGGCCACCACCATCTTCTGCGGCGACCTGCGGGGCTATCTGGACGAGGACGCGCTGGCGCTGGTACAGGACGGCACCCATATGTTCAGCTTCCCGGGGCTGCACCTGACGGAAACGGTGGACGAGTCCAAGCTGCTGAATATCGACAAGACCCCCAAGGTCATCATCTCCGCCAGCGGCATGTGCGACGCGGGCCGCATCCGCCACCACCTGAAGTACAACCTGTGGCGGGGCGACAGCGCCGTGGTGTTCGTGGGCTTCCAGTCCCCCGGCACGCTGGGGCGGAACCTGCTGGACGGTACGCCCAGTGTGAAGCTGTTCGGCGAGGAGATCGCCGTGCGGGCCAAGATCGTGAATTTCCAGGGGCTTTCCTCCCACGCCGATCACGACCATCTGGTGGACTGGGTGAAGCACTTCGACCCGGAAAAGACCACCCATGTGTTTATCGTACACGGCGACCGGGAGGTGGCGCCGGTGTTCGCCGAGACGGTGAAGGGGATGGGCTTCGCGGCCCACGCGCCCCAGTACACCGAGGAATACGACCTGATCGCCGACAGGAAGCTGGCGGTGGGCTATCTGCCGGAGCGCAAGACCCGCGCCTACGAGGGCGCACCCAAGGCCACCGGCGCGTACCAGAAGCTGGTGCAGCTGGGCGACATGCTCATCGGGCTTATCCGCCGCAGCAAGGGCCGGGACAACAAGACGCTGGCCGCCTTTGCCGAGGCTATCAGCAAGGTCATCAGCAAGTTCGAGTTCTGAGCCGTGCCGGAGAAGAACAGGGTATATCGCGCCCGCATCGAGGGGTACACCTCCGAGGGACTGGGCGTGGCCCGCATCGACGGGCAGGCGGTGTTCGTACACCGGGCGCTGCGGGGCGAGGACTGTGACGTCCTTATCCTGAAGGTGCTGAAAAACGCCGCCTTCGGCAAGGCGGTGCGGGTATACGAGCCGTCGCCCCACCGGGTGGAGCCGGACTGCCCGTACTACGGGCGGTGCGGCGGCTGCGACTTCCGCCACATGGATCGCACCGAGGAGCTGGCGGCCAAGCGGCAGCGGGTGCAGGACGCCCTGCGCCGCATCGGCGGCAGCGCCGTGACGGTGGAGGGCATCGACGGCGGCGCGCCGCTGCACTACCGCAACAAGAGCCAGTACCCGGTGGCGGCGGACGGCAGCGTGGGCTTTTACAAGGCCCGGAGCCATCAGGTCGTGCCGGTGACGCAGTGCTTGATCCAGAAGCCTCAGGCCGACGCAGCGGCACAGGCGCTGCGGACGTACATCGCGTCCTGCGGCGTCAGCTGCTACGACGAGAAGACCCGGCAGGGGCTGGTACGGCACCTGTACATCCGTACCAACGGCGCGGGGCAGTCGCTCATCTGCGTGGTGGTGAACGGGAAAAAGCTGCCAGGGGAGGAGGAGCTGGTGCGCCTGCTGCGGCAGGCGGCGCCGGAGACCGTGGGCGTGGTGCTGGGGGTGAACACCCAGCCAACCGGCGCGGTGCTGGGGACGGAGTACAGGACGCTGTGGGGCGCAGACGTGCTGACGGATACCCTGTGCGGCCTGACGTTCCGGCTCAGCGTACCGTCGTTCTATCAGGTGAACCGGGAGATGGCGGAGAGGCTGTACGCCAGAGCCGTGGAGTTCGCGGGGCTGACGGGGACGGAGACGGTGCTGGATCTGTACTGCGGCGCGGGCACCATCACGCAGGTGATGGCGCGGCACGCGGGACGGGTCATCGGCGCGGAGATCGTGCCGGAGGCCATTGAGGACGCAAAAGCCAACGCAAAGCGCAACAACGTGGAGAATGTGGAATTTTTCTGCGGCGACGCGTCGGCGGTGGCGGCAGACTTGGCTGCCAGAGGGCTGCGGCCCGACGTGATCTGCGTCGACCCGCCCCGGAAGGGGCTGGCCCCGGAGGTGGTGCGGGCGGCGGCGCAGATGGCGCCGCGGCGCATCGTGTACGTCTCCTGCGACCCGGCCACGCTGGCGCGGGACGTGAAGCTGTTCGGACAGGAGGGCTACGAGGCCGTCCGCGCCGCCGCGGTGGACATGTTCCCGGGCACGGCGAACGTGGAGACGGTGGTGCGGCTGGAGAAGCGGGAAAAGTGAACATCCATCATATACGGCAGGAGCGCGGCGCGGAAGGGTGCAGCGCTCCTGCTTTTTTTGCGGCGCGGGAGGGTGCAGCGCTCCTGCTTTTCGCGGGCCGGGAAGGGGGCGCTCTTGCTTTTTGCGGGGGCGGACGGTATAATAGCACTGTATCTGCCGCTGTGCGGCGGCGGCCGCCGGGGGGCGCGCCGCGCCGGGGGCCTGCGGGCCGGGAAAGCAGGGCGGCACAAGGGGGAAACAGAGTATGCTGACGAAGGAAGTGCTCATCAACTCGCTGCGGCCCTACTGCGGCGTCATCATGGAATACGACCGGCGGAGCGGGCGGCTCTGCATACACTGGGGCAACGCGCTGACGGACGGCGTGCGGCAGCGCTGGCTCATGCCGGAGCAGCTGCGGGAGGAGATCCGCCGCAGCGGCACCGCCGTCTCCGAGGAGGCGGCGGTGTGGTACCGGTACCTCAACGCAGGGTATTTGCAGAGCTTCTTCCGGCGGGGCGCGGAGAGCGAGGAGTTCCGGATGGAATTTCAGACCAGCGACCGGCAGATGAAGCGGTACGACATCCGCGTCGAGAAGCTGGACGCGGACACGCTGCTGATCTCCGGACGGGTCGTGCGGGAGGACGGCGTGGACGCGCTGACCGGCGTGTACAGCCGCAGCTACTACGAGATGCATATGAAGGCCGGGGCCGTACGGGGCGGCGTGGCCATCATCGATCTGGACGACCTGAAGCTGTGCAACGACACCTACGGCCACGACGGCGGCGACAAGCTCCTGACGGCCGCGGCGCAGGTGATGAAGGACGCGGCCGGGATGGACGGCCAGGTGGTGCGCTACGGCGGCGACGAGTTCCTTCTGCTGCTGCCGGGGGTGGGAGAGAACGACTTCCCGGCGGTGCTGGAGGATGTCCGGGCGCGGATAGCGGCGCTGCGGCTGCCGGAGCAGTCCGGCCTGCGGCTGACGGCCAGCATCGGCGGCGTCATGGCCCGGGACGAGACAGTGGCCGACGCCGTGCTGCGGGCCGACCGGCTGATGTACCGGGCCAAGCAGCGGAAGGACTGCGTCATTCTGGAGGGACAGGCGGCGGACGACAGTACGCCGGAGGAGCAGGCCCCGCTGCTGCTGGTGGTGGACGACGCGCCGCTGAACCGGGAGCTGCTGATGGCCATGCTGGGAGACGAATACCGGTATCTGGAGGCGTCCGACGGCGCGGCGTGCCTGGAGCTGCTGGAGCAGTACGGTACGGGCATCGAGATGGTGCTGCTGGATATGGTCATGCCGGGGATGGACGGCATCCGGGTGCTGGAGGAGATGAACCGGCGGCATTATATCGAGGACATACCGGTGGTGCTGGTGACGGCGGACGATTCCGGCCAGTACATCCGGCGGGCCTATGAGCTGGGGGTGGCAGACTACATCAGCCGTCCCTTTGACGCGCAGGTGGTGTACCGGCGGGTGACGAATACCGTCCGGCTCTATGCGCGGCAGCGGCGGCTCAGCGCCATGCTGGCGCGGAGCACCCAATGGCAGAGGAGGAGGGAACAGGTGATGATAGACGTGCTGGGGCGGATCGTGGGCTTCCGCAGCGGCGAGAGCGCCGAGCATGTGCGGCATGTGAACCAGCTGACGGCACGGCTGCTGGACCGGCTGACGGAGATCAGCGGCGCGTACCGGCTGACGCAGGCCGACTGTGTGACCATCAGCACCGCATCGGCGCTGCACGATGTGGGCAAGACCGGCGTGGATCAGGGTATCCTCAACAAGCCGGGGCGGCTGACGCCGGAGGAGTTCGAGGCGGTAAAGCAGCACACGGTCATCGGCGAGGAGCTGCTGCGGGGCATGCGGGAGTACCGGGGCGAGCCGCTGCTGGAGACGGCGGCGGAGATCTGCCGCTGGCACCACGAGCGGTACGACGGCGGCGGCTATCCCGACGGGCTGAAGGGGGACGACATCCCCATCTCGGCGCAGGTGGTATCGCTGGCCGATGTGTACGACGCGCTGGTGAGCCGGCGGGTATACAAGGACGCCTACACGCCGGAGCAGGCCATGGAGATGATCCGGGACGGCCAGTGCGGCGTGTTCAACCCGGTGCTGGTGCAGTGCCTGACGGACATACAGGACGCGCTGCGCACCGAGGTATACGCCGGGAACGGGCAGCCGGCCAGCTGAAAAAAAGAGGTGAGGGGAAACGACACTGAGGGAATTTTACGCCGGGATCGGTTCGGACGGCGCACAGGCAATGGCGCGATTGGGCGGCGAGCCCATGGCCTCGCGGTTCATCCGGCGCTTCGCGTCGGATGGCAGCTATGACGCGCTGACAGCGGCGCTTCGCGCCGGTCAGGGGCAGGAGGCCTTCCGGGCGGCCCACACCTTAAAGGGCGTTGCGGCCAATCTGGGGCTGGAGCGGCTGTGCGCGGCGGCATCCGCACTGACGGAGGCGCTGCGGAGCGGCGCTATCACCCCGGAGACGGCGGGGCTGGCGGAAACGGTGGCCGCACAGTACGCGCAGGTGATGGCGGACATCGCGGAGCTGGAAGATGATGGAAAAGCGGCGGCGGAAAGATAAGAAAAATGGCAAACCAATGTAAAAAATGTAAGAAATCCGACAAAAAAACTTGACAGAACCGGCAGAAAGTGGTACGATAGATAGTACAAATTCAAACGGATTTTTGGCAAAGCGGGTGAAAGCCCGCGACGCAAAGCTAAGGTGTCTAAACGAAGTATATTCGCATGATCGACCGGCTGCAAGCAGTACGCAGAACGTGTGCTGGTGCAGCCGGTCTTTTTATTTTTTCGCAAAGTGAAAGAGAGGTATACGCATGAAGAAAAACGCGGGAAGCGTGGCTCTCACAGTGGCCGGCGCGGTGCTGTGCGCTGTGTTTTCGTTTTTGCTGGTATGCAATGTGACCATCATTGTCAAGGGGACGCTGCACCCGGAGACGCCGCCCACGGTGCTGGGCGTGGCCCCGATGGTGGTGCTGTCCGGCTCCATGAGCGGCACGGCGGAGGATCACATTGAGGTGGGCGACCTGATCTTTACCACCAAGCCTGATACGGAGGCATTGCAGGTGGGCGACGTGGTGGCCTTCAAGGACGGGAACGTGGTGGTGACCCACCGTATCGTGGCCGTCACAGCGGACGAGAGCGGCAAAAAGCAGTTCATCACCAAGGGCGACGCCAACAACACGGAGGATCCGGCCATCTACCCCGACAGTGTTATCGGCGTGTACAGGGGGCGCATCCCCAAGCTGGGCGACTTTGCCCTGTTCCTGCAGAAGCCGCTGGGCATGGCGGTGTTCATCGGTATCCCGGTGTGCACCTTTGTCATCGGAGATGTGATACGCCGGCGGAAGCAGGCGCAGCACAGCGACGAGGAGACGGCCCGCCTGCGGGAGGAGCTGGAGCGGCTGAAGGCCGCGTCCGGCAGCGGCGCGGCGCCGCAGTAAAAAACCGTGTAGCCCTGCGGCCGCCGGAAAAGGGACGGCAGGCGCAGCGACATACAAATTTCAAAGCGGAGAGCGGCGGGAGACCGCTTTCCCGAATCACTAAGGAGGAGTTCCATTATGACCAAGAAGAAAAACGTACTGATGAGAAGCGCCGGCTTGCTGCTGGCGCTGGTGCTGGTGACGTCCTGCTTCGTGGGCAGCACGTTCGCCAAGTACACCACGTCAGCCGACGCAACGGAGAGCGCCCGTGTGGCCAAGTTCGGCGTGACGCTGAATGCCGACGCGGGTAAGATGTTCAGCAAGACCTACACCAAGACGGACACCAGCTTCACGCTGGCGGAGAACACCGTGGTGTCCAGCGACGAGAGCAAGCTGGTGGCCCCCGGCACCGACGGCAGGATGGCGGAGTTCGACATGACCGGTACACCGGAGGTGGCCGTCCGCGTGAGCTACGAGGTGAAGCAGTTTGAACTGACCAACTGGACGACCAACGGCACTGACGAGTACTGTCCGCTGGTGTTCACCGTGAACGGCGTGGAGTATAAGATCGGCAACACGGGCATCACCAACGTGGCTCAGCTGCAGACTGCCGTGAAGAACGCCATCAACGCCTACACCAAGGACTACGAGGCCAACCAGGATCTGAGCGGCAAGACCGCCGACAACCTGCAGATCGCGTGGAAGTGGGCGTTTGAGGATACGGCCGTGGGTGCGTATCAGACTGACGCCAAGGATACCGCGCTGGGCAACCGCGCCGCAAACAACGTGGCGGATGCCGGCAAGATCGACTTCGCCGTGACCATGACCGTCACCCAGATCGACTGATCCAAGCAGATACAGCGCTATGCTGTCCGCCGGAGGGGGTATCCCGCAGGGGGGCTTCCTCCGGCGTATACGCAGGCGGCCCGGCGGACGGGCCTTCGGCGTATGCGCCTACAGGCGCAGAAAGGAGAATCACCATGAAAAACAGAAAGAACAGTACGCTCCGCATCGCGGGAGGACTGCTGGCGCTGGTCATGGTCACGTCCTGCTTCGTGGGCGGGACATTCGCCAAATATACCACCGCCGCCGACGCAACGGAGAGCGCCCGTGTGGCCAAGTTCGGCGTGGAGGTCAGCATCAGCGGCGGGGCGTTTAAAACCAGCTACAATAAGGACACCGCCACCAGCATTGCCGAAACCGTGGTATCCAGCAACGGCGACAAGCTGGCGGCACCGGGCACGCAGGACGAGAACGCCGTGACCTTCACCATCAAGGGTGCGCCCGAGACGGCGGTGCGGGTCCAGGTGGGTATGGACGATATGCAGGATATCGTGCTGAAGAAGGGCACCTATCGGGATTATACCAAGGCACCGTATAACGGCACATTCCAGGTGCCGACGGACTATCACCCCATTGCCTTTTATCTGAAAAAGGGCGATCAGGTTGTGGTGGCGGGCACACTGGACGACATCAACGGTTATCTGCGCAGCGCGTATGTGTCCGGCGATTATCAGGCCAACACAAATCTGGGTGCGGCACTGTGCTCCAGAGGCGGCTATGCCACGTCAGGAGGCGGCTACAGCAGCGACAGCACGGATACCACCGGCGTCTATACGCTGTACTGGCATTGGGTCTATGAGCACAACAATGCGTACTTTACGGGCGGTGACGCGGCGGATACTCTGCTGGGCAATCTGGCGGCGGACGCCGGCACCTATGCGGCTGGCGGTAAATGGAACCAGACAGCCGGAGCGTTCGGCGACATGACGGCCGCCGACTACAATACCGATGTGGCGTTCAAGCTGACCATCTCCGTGACCCAGATCGACTGATCGAGACTCTATTCCCCCCCTTTACAATAGAGACGTACACACCCCCCACCGAGGGGCGCTGCCCCGTGGCAGCGCCTCCCGGCGTGTACGCAGGCGGCCCGGCGGACGGGCCTTCGGCGTATGCGCCGGTGCAAGACCAGCGGAAAGAGGAGAGCCATCCTATGCGCAGTTCCAAGATAAACAGAACGCGGCTGAGAACCGCTGTGCTTATATTGTTCCTGCTTCAGACGTTCATGCTTCCCGCTGCCATCGGAGTTACCTACGCATCCCGCAGCCTGAAGCCTGAGCATATCCTCACTTATAGCGCCGGAAGGCTGGTATGGGACGCGGGAACGGATACCGACAGCAGCGGCGCGGCGCGGCTGCGGTTGTTCGACACGGCGTACAGCCATGTGGACAGCGGCGACGGCGCGGAGGTAGTGGCTCCCGGCACCGAGGGCCACAGTCTGGTGCGGCTGAAGAACGACGGCGGCAGCGCCGTGACCTATACGGCGGTGCTGTACCGCATCCGGACGGAGAACGTGCCGGTGCAGGCGGCGCTGGAGGGCGAGGGCTTCGCCGATACGGAGCAGTACGCCCTGCCGGAGAACGCGGCGCGGGAGAATGTGCTGCGGGCCGTGACGGGCAAGGTGGAGGCCGGACGGATACAGGATTTCGACATCCGGTGGCTGTGGCGGTTCGACGACGGCCCGGTGCAGGATCAGGCGGACACGGCGCTGGGCGACAGCGCGGCGGCGGGCCGGGCGGCCCGGGTGACGCTGGGGTTCTATCTGGTGGTGTCGGAGGAGCCGGGACAGTGGATACGGCCCGATGAGTACAAGACGGGGGACGGCTTCCCGCTGGGCTGGTATGTGGGCATGATGGCCGTTACCGGCGGAGCGCTGGCGGTGCTGGGCACCGGAGGAAGGAGACGCAGAGGCGATGAAGATGAGAAGGGCAGCCAGACTGGCTGGTAAAATAGGCGGCGGCGTGGTGACGGCGGCGCTGGCGGTACTGCTGGCGGCGAACCTCTATGTGCTGGCGGCGCAGCGGCTGGGCGTGAAGGATCCGGCGGTGCTGGGGCTGCGCAGCGCCGTGGTGCTGACGGGCAGCATGTCCGGCGCTATCGAGCCGGACGATCTGGTGGTGACACACGCGGAGACGGCCTACGCCGCCGGGGACATCATCATGTTCCGCAGCGGCGGCCATACGGTGACGCACCGCATCACGGCGGTGACGGAGGAGGGCTACCGCACCAAGGGCGACGCCAACAACACGGAGGACGCCGCCGTGACGCCGCCGGAGGACGTGCTGGGTCGGGTGATCGCGGTGATCCCCGGCGCAGGCGGCGCGGTGCGGTTTTTGCGGACGCCGCTGGGCATGCTGTGCCTTGTGCTGGTGCTGCCGCTGGCCATACGGCTGCCGGAGATGCTGGGACGGCGCAGAGTCAAGGAAGCGTAAGACGGAAGGGAGGATATGGCCTGTGGACGAACAGAAGAAAAAGAAGCGGGTGCGCCTGCCGCTGCGGGCGTACCTCCTGTATCTGCTGGTGGTCACGTTCGCACTGACGGGCGTGACGTTTTCCCGTTATGTGGTCTCCTCCGACTGGGGCGACGGGGCCCGTGTGGCGTCCATCCGGCAGCTGACGGTGACGGAGACGGGCGACGTACCGGCGGAGGGCGGCAAGTGGCTGCTGGCGCCGGGGGTGGACGTTACCAAGAACGCCGTGGTGGCGCTGGAGAGCAGCGAGGTGGCCTGCTATGTGTTCGCGGAGGTGCAGACCGGCGGGTGGCAGCGCAGCGGCACCCACAGCTACGCCATAGAGGACGGCGCGGGCAAGGTGCTGTCGGCATGGCGCGTGGAGACGGCGTGGCAGTTTCTGTCCGGCGGAGCGGACAGCGCCGTGTACTATCAGCTGGTACCGGCCAACACGGCGTTTTCCGCCGCGGTGCTGGGGGACGGCGGACGCATCACGGTCAGCGCCGATATGACGGCCAGCCGTTTACAGGCGCTGGCGGCGGGGCTGCGCATCGACATCCACGCCGCCGCCGTGCAGTATCCGGGGACGGACGGTGAGACGGACGGCATCGCCCGGGCTCAGGCGGCGTGGGACGCGGTGCGCGCCGCGTCATAGGACGACAGGGGGACGCGAGATGGAGCGCAGATATAACGGAAAAGAAACGGGCCGGCGGCTGGTATCACTGCTGCTGTGCCTTGTGATGGCGGCGCAGCTGCTGCCGGTGACGACGGCGGCGGAGGAAACGGCGGCGCTGGCGGTATCGGTGACGCAGAATGGCCGCGCCGTGGAGCAGATAACCGTCAGTCAGGCGGAGAACGCCGTGGCGGAGGCGGTATGCACCGCGGAGAACGCCGCCGTGCAGTGGCAGATCCTGACCGAGGCGGGCTGGGTGGACATCTACGGCGCGGACGATACGGCGCTGACGGTGTCCTACGCACTGGTGCGGGAGACGCTCAGCGGCGCCGGGGACGCCTATGTGCGGTGCAGGGCCGAAGCGGACGGGGAGACGGCCGTCTCCGACCCGGTATGCGTCACGGCGGCGCACGCCGTACCGGTGACGCAGGCGGAGGTGACGGGCTACGAGACGGCGCAGGCCCAGGAGCGGGCCGCGCAGCTGGCGGAGACGGCGGCGGACGCGAAAAGGGCGGCCCGCCGGGCCAGACGCACCGCCCATACCAGCGAGTATGTCCAGATATCCATCAACTATCTGGATGCGGGGACGGGGCTGCCCGTGTATACGGGCTTCAGCGCCCAGATCGAGCGGGGCACGGCGTACAGCAATACGGTGATCTCCCCCACCTATCTGGGCTACGCGCCGTACTACAACGCGGCGCAGCCGGACATCACCGTGCCGGCGCAGGGCGAGGTGGACGCGCCGGACAAAGCGGACAGCATCGTGCTGGCGGTGACGGAGGACTACGACAGGGCCGCGTATGTGGTGAACGTGTACTACAAGGCCATCGACGTGCCCTACGCGCCGCGGTTCTATTTCCAGAACATCCACGACGATTTCTACACGGAGGACGTGTCGCTGTACCAGCAGCGCACCGCCCGCACCGGCACCATCATCACCAATGAGATGCTGGCGGCGGACGCGGCCCACTCCGTGGGCTTCAACAAGCTGTACCACTATCCCGAGGCGGTGGCGGCGGACGGCTCCACCGTGTTTGAGTGCTACTACGACCGGAATTATCACCTCATCAAGTTCGACATCAACGGCGGCTACGGCACGGAGCCGGTGTACGCACGGTACGGCACACCGTTTCTGGTGAACGAGCCTACCCGCCACGGCTATGTGTTCGGCGGCTGGGATCTGGTGGAGGAGAACGGGAAGGGCGACGGCAGGGCGGACACGCTGCCTGCCGCCATCCCCGACGAGAATCTGAGCTACATCGCCATCTGGACGCAGGCGGAGACGACCTACACCAAGGTGTACTGGCTGCAGAACGCCGACGATGACAGGTACAGCTATGTGGGCGCGGAGAGCGTGGGCGCCGTCTCCGGCGAGACGGTCAGCGGCGGCGACGATCTGACGGCCACCACCGCCCTGTGCCATCTGGAGAACGATGAAAGCCACACCCACAGCAGCGATTGCTATGCCCAGAGCTTCCGGCAGTATGTGTACAGCCACGCGGACAAGGATGTGCTGGTGGAGGGCGACGGCTCCACTGTGGTCAACGTCTACTACACCCGGCGGGTGTACACCATGCGGTTCTTCTACGCGCAAGAGAGGGAGAACGGCGGCGATCCGAAATACTACATCGTGGGCGGCAGCACCTACAAGTTCGGCCATCAGAATGACGGCATGGACGGGCGGAGCAACCAGAATGGGCGTCCGAAGAAGAACGGTGTCGTGGTGAACGACGTGACATCCCTGCTGGAGAATGTCGCCAGCAGCCACTGGGGCGAGGTGCCGGCACTGCCGGAGATCAACGCGCCGGCAGGTGTGACGTACACCACCGGCACGCTGCCGGAGAGCGGCTACAACGAGAAGGAACACAAGTTCTATTACTTTGAATTCGATGCGCGGTACGGCGCAGACCTGTCGGTGCTGTGGCCCAGCGAGGTGTTCGATAAGGTGGAGGTGTCCGGCGCCCACACCAGCAACGAGGCCAAGGATCACATGGACGAGGGACAGTGGGGCAACTACGCCTATTTCGCCGGGTGGAACGGCGAGTACAACATCCAGTACAACTGGACGAACCCCAACGCCACCATCAAGTGCTATTATCCCATTCTGGACGAGCAGCTGGTGTATAAGGACAGCTTTGTTACGGATGAGCGGTTCGCAGACCGGCAGGATCCCGATGATATGAACTTCCTGGCCTTCTTCGACAACGGCGCGGACATCAGCTGGAGCAATCCCCGGCAGTGGATCTACAAGCTGTATGTGGAGACGCCGGCGGGCCAGGAGGGAAACAGGATATTCAACGGCGTGTCCTACGACCTGTACCGCACCGTGTACGCCGCCGATAACAACAAAACGATCGCGGACCAGACCCGGCCGGGCCTGCCGGGCTTCGTCAGCGCAGGCGAGCGCGACGCGGGGTGGCTGCAGGAGGACAACGGTACGCTGGACGACGGGCGGCTGAGCTATACCGCCAACCTGTTCTACAAGCGGCAGAGCTACAATCTGGCGCTGCACAATTACAGCGGGGCCGAGGATTACGAAGTGCCCTTTGAGGGAGGCATCGACGCCTATATCCGGGAGGCCACCGGCAACGAGGCGGGCATCCCGCCCTATCCGGCCACGCTGGAGAAGGACGCCTATACCTTCGGCGGCTGGTACACCAGCCCCGGCTGCTATGACGGCAGCGAATATGTGCCGGGCAGCACCATGCCCGCCGCTCACCTGGTACTGTACGCCAAGTGGGCGCCGGTGCAGCATGACGTGCGGTTCTTCCGCACCTACGACGACATGCTGGCCTATGAGGCGGGGGACACCTCCGTGGAGGTGCTGCACGACCTGAAGGTGGATCACGGCGCGCTGGCGGAGGGCGTGGCGACGCCGGAGGATACCAGCGGCCACGACTACGTCTTCGGCGGCTGGTTCTACATGAAGAGCCACAAGAAAACGGCCTATACGCCGCTGGATATGCCCATCGTCCGGAACATGAACGTGTTTGCGGACTGGGGCACCCACTCGGCGCAGCCGTTCATCATCCACTACGTCACGCTGGAGGCGGAGACGGACGCCGCGTGGACGGCGGCGGCCCGAGCCGCCGCGCTGTACAACCCCCGGGACAACACGGCCTATACGGCCAGCAGCGGCGGCGAGACGCGGCGCTACGTCTATCTGGCGGAGGACGGCGGGTTCCACCGGACGGTGGCCGACGATTCCGTCGGCTATGCGTTCCAGGGGACTACCCGGACGTTTATCCCCAAGGCGGGCGCGCCCCTTAACCAGCTGTACGACGACTACAACAGAGGGTACTATCCCACACTGGCCAGCCACTCCGCCACCATCCAGTACGAGGGCGACAAGAGCGATCCCACGGCGAACGTGTTCACGTTCACCTACGTTCACGCGGAGAATATCGGCTACACCGTGGAGTACCGGTACCTCAGCGACGACCGGCTCATCCCGGACGCGCCCGGCGGCGGCACCGAGGAAAAGACCACGCAGATGACGGTGGTGACGGAGCGGTTCGCCGTGATCGCCAACTACATGCCGGATGCATTCTACAAGCGGCTGGTGCTGGCGGTGGAGAAGGACGAGAACGGCAAGTATGTAGGCTCCAAGGACAACGTGGTGACATTCTACTACACGCCGGACGTGCAGAACGCCTACTACGCGGTGCACCACATGCTGCAGGATCTGGACGCGGTGGGGGATGCCCTGACGCCGGACGGAAACGGCGGCTACGTCAACTACACCGAGGCGTCGTTCCACACGGAGGGCATCGGCGCGGTGGGCAGCACACAGACCATCCGGCCCCAGACCTTCAGCGGCTTCACGCCGCTGACCACCGGCGTGGCGGCGGCGGGCGGCGGCACGGAGCAGGTGACGCAGGGCGCGGACGGCTTTACGTTCACCATCAGCGCCGACGGCGCGGAGCTGTATGTGTTCTACGTCAGGAACACCCAGAGCTACCGGGTGTACCATCTGACCTACGGCACGGACATCAGCGATCTGGCCGGCCTGACCTACGACCCGGACGACGCGGCCCACAAGAACGGGGTACTGCTGCCGGTGGAGACGGGCACGGAGCGCTACGGCACGGTGGTGACGGCGCGGGCCAGGGAGATCGACGGCATGAGCTGCGTGTCGGCGGCGGAGCAGCGCATCAGCCTGCGGCCGCAGGACGAGCAGAACTACATTATTTTCTACTACGAGACGAAGCAGTACACCGTGGAGTACAGCGTGTGGCCCTTCGGCGGCGGCACGGTGAGCCGCACCATCGAGGTGGTCAGCGGTACGACGGAGCTTGTCGGTTCCACGGCGGCGGTGGAGCCGGGATACTCGTTCCAGGGGTGGTATCTGGACGAGGCCTGCACCGTACCGGCGCCGGAGAGCATGGCGGCGGTGACGGGGGCGTCCATCCTGCCCAAGCGGGACGGACTGCTGACCAATCCCAACAAAAACGTGTTCTACGCCAAGTTTATGCCCGCCTTCGGCGACCTGACCATCACCCGCGCCAACGGTACGGACGATGAGGGCGCGGGGACGCAGGTGTTCGTATACAGGATCACGGCGGCGGACGACGCGGACATGGTGACGTATGTGACCGTCACCGGCAACGGCAGCGCGGTGATCCGGGGCCTGCCGTGCCGCCGCTACATCGTGGAGCAGGCGGCGGACTGGTCAGGCGGTACGCCGACGCGGCGCAGACCGTAGAGGTCACGGAGGACGGCGCGTCCGCCGTGTTCGACGGCGACGCGGTGCGGGATCGATGGCTCAGCGGCAGCAGCGATGCCGTGTGCAACAGAAAGGGGTGAGGCGGTGAAGGCCAACAGAAAACGGATACTGGTGCTGGCGGCCACGGCCGCAGCCGTGGCGGCGGTGGGCGTGACCATGGCGTTCATGTTCCGGAAGGCCGACGCGGAGAACCGGTTTGAGCCGGCGACTGTCACCTGTACGGTACACGAGCAGCTGAATGACGATACGTTCACCGCCGGTACCCACACCGGCGATGTGAAGTCCAATATCCGGGTGGAGAACACCGGTACCTATCCCGCCTATGTGCGGGTGCGGCTGGTGGGCCGGTGGGTGAACGGGGCCGGCGAGACGGTGGGCGGCGTGCCCTCCCGGCTGCCGGCGGTGAAGCTGCTGGGCGGCTGGCTGGCCGGAAGCGGCGATACCTACTATTACACCACGGCGATGGCACCGGGGGACATGACCGGCGTGCTGTGCGAGCCCATGGTGCTGGAGACGGGCACGGGGCTGGACGGCAGCACCAGCTATCAGGTGGTGGAGGTGTTCGCCGAGGCCATACAGGCCGCGCCGGAGGAGGCGGTGTCCGCCGCGTGGGGCGTGACCGTCACGGACGGCGTCATCACGGCGGTGCAATAACGAAGAAAATGGCGGGCGCCGTAAGGCACCCGCCATTTC
>CDYU01015746.1_pt1 | contig 85325 bp, 66 predicted proteins | sample 480701 | NCBI WGS metagenome assembly CDYU01 (sample SAMEA3182105, study PRJEB8094) | gut metagenome | biome: human; feature: gut; material: Stool; isolation source: human stools | place: Canada | collected 2013-02-26 | reverse complement strand
GGACAAGGGATGTCGAGAGTGGCAGGATGGATGTGCCTGTGGACGGACTTGTCATATGCTATGATGACACTGCCTACGCTGCAGGCGGAAGCGTCACAGGACATCATGCTACGAGAGCCGGCTTTGCTTTCAAGTGGCAGGATGAGGCTGTAGATACAAGGCTTCGTTATATTGAATGGTCGTGCGCGGTTTCGACAATATCGCCAGTGGCTGTTTTTGAGCCGGTGCAGATAGAGGGTACGACGGTTTCGAGAGCTTCGCTTTGCAATCTGACTGAAATAGAAAGGCTTGGAGTGGGAAAAGAGTGTACACTTTCCGTGATAAAAGCCAACAAGATTATTCCAAAATGCATAGCTGTAAAGGATGCGGTGGGAGCAGTTGAGATACCGAAGGAATGTCCGGTGTGTCATCATCCGACACGCATATTTGTAAGTAAAAACAGCGGTGTGAAGACGCTGCATTGCACAAACCCTGACTGTACAGCCAAGAATGTCAAAAAGTTTTCAAGATTTGTCAGCAAAAGCGGAATGGATATAGATGGACTTTCGGTACAGACAATGCTAAAATTTATAAATGAGGGATTTATAAAACAGTTCCCTGACATATACCATCTGCCAGAGCATTTTGATAAGATAAGCAGCATGGAAGGATTTGGCGAGAAGTCGTGCATGAATATGCAGACTGCCATCGAAAAAAGCAGACATGTCCATCCGGTTAATCTGATATTTGCACTCTGTATACCTCTTATAGGTACCGATGCAGGCAAGAAGATTGTCAACGCAATAGGTTTTGATGGCTTCGCGGACAGGATGAGAAATGCCACTGACTTTGTGGATATAGACGGCATAGGCCAGGAAAAGTCAGGCTCCATACTTGAATGGTATGCAAATCCAAAAAACAGCGCGATGTTTGAAGCACTGATTAAGGAGCTTGACATAGAAAAGGTCGATATAAAGGATATGTCGGAGGGAAGCTTAAACGGCAAGACCTTTGTTATCACAGGCGATGTGCATGATTTTGCCAACAGAAGCGAGTTTAAGGCATATGTGGAGTCACAGGGCGGCAAGGTGACAGGAAGCGTGTCAAAAAAGACAGACTATCTGGTAAACAACGACACTGAATCTACTTCATCAAAAAATAAAAAAGCAAAAGAATTAGGAATACCTATCATCTCGGAGGATACATTTATAGAGATGTTTGGGCGTTAGAAAAGAGGTTATAAAATGCCTATAAAGACACAAAATGATTTACCTGTAAAGGAAATACTTGAGAGAGAAAATATATTTGTGATGGACGAAAACAGGGCATCACATCAGAACATCAGACAGCTGGAGATTGCGATTGTAAATCTCATGCCATTAAAGGAGGACACAGAGCTTCAGATACTGCGCTCACTGTCAAATACCCCTATACAGGTCAATGTAACGTTTGTGACCACATCTACTCACGAGGCCACTCACACATCACTCAGTCATCTGAACAAATTTTACGAGACCTTTGATGATATAAAGGACAGATACTTTGACGGCATGATAATCACAGGGGCACCGGTTGAGCTTATGGAATACGAGGAGGTAGACTACTGGGATGAGATATGCAGTATAATGGAGTGGAGCAAGACACATGCTTTCTCCACACTTCATCTGTGCTGGGGTGCACAGGCAGGATTATATTATCACTACGGCATACCAAAGCGTGTGCTTCCAAAGAAGAAATTTGGTGTGTATGCGCACCGTGTAAAGAACAGAAAAATCCCACTTGTCAGAGGCTTCGATGACGTGTTTTACGCACCACACTCAAGGCATACCGAGGTCTTAAAGGAGGATATATTAAAGCATCCTGAGCTTACCATACTTGCGGAGTCGGATGATGCCGGAGTATTCCTTCTGATGGATCAGGACGGTAAAAAGATTTTTGTGATGGGACATCCTGAGTATGACAGATATACTCTTCACAATGAGTACGAGAGGGATAAGAAAAAGGGGCTTGATATAGATATGCCGGTGAACTACTATCCGGATAATGATGATACACAAAAGCCGCTTTTACAGTGGAGGTCTCACGGCAATATACTTTATTCCAACTGGCTTAATTATTATGTGTACCAGGAGGTGCCGTACGAGTTCATAAACAACCGCGAGATAATTGGAAAATAATGACAAAAATTATAGTATTTTTTAGTTAATTTTGAATTGCATAAATGCCAAAGTGTGGTAAAATATAACTATAAACCATTATAAAAAACCAAAATAATTGCAAAAGCTAACAAAAATTTAATAAAATTAAATAAGGGGGATTTTAATATGGCAAAAGAGCTAGTTGCGATGCTTCTTGCCGGTGGTCAGGGCTCCAGACTTTATGCACTGACGCAGAAACTTGCAAAGCCGGCAGTTCCGTTTGGAGGCAAATACAGAATTATTGATTTTCCGCTTTCTAATTGTGTTAATTCAGGTATAGATACAGTTGGTATATTGACACAGTACCAGCCGTTTGTGCTGAATGAGTACATAGGAAATGGACAGCCATGGGATCTTGATAGATTATATGGAGGAGTGCATGTGCTGCCACCGTATCAGAAGGCTTCAGGCTCAGACTGGTACAAGGGAACAGCCAATGCGATTTATCAGAATATTGCATTTATCGAGAGATATGATCCTGAGTATGTTATCATACTTTCAGGAGATCAGATTTGTAAGCAGGATTACAGTGATTTCCTTAAGTTCCATAAGGAGAAAAATGCTGAGTTTTCTGTAGCGGTTATGGAGGTTCCATGGGAGGATGCATCACGTTTCGGTCTCATGGTAGCAGATGATGACGACAAGATCACAGAGTTTCAGGAGAAACCAAAGAATCCTAAGTCTAATCTTGCATCCATGGGTATTTATATCTTCAATTGGGATATACTTAAGAAGTATCTTATCGAGGATGAAAATGATCCGGATTCAGAGAATGATTTCGGTAACAATATCATTCCAAACCTTTTGAGGGATGACCGCAGGATGTATGCTTATCACTTTAACGGCTACTGGAAGGATGTAGGAACAATACCTGCACTCTGGGAGGCAAACATGGAGGTGCTTGATCCTGAGCACAGCGGTATCAACCTGTTTGATGAGAACTGGAAGATATACAGCCGTAACAGTGGCCATACAGGACATTTCATTGGCAACAACGCAGAGGTTACAGACTCTATGATTACCGATGGCTGTGTAGTGAAGGGCACAGTAAAGCATTCAATTCTTTTTGGCGGTGTCATCGTAGAAGAGGGCGCTGTGGTAGAGGATGCAGTTGTCATGGGTGATACTGTGATAAAAAGAGGCGCTAAGGTCACACACTGTATAGTTGCAGAGGGCGTTACAGTAGGCTGTGATGCAGTTATTGGAGAAAAGCCGGCGGAGGACGTGACAGGTGATGTTGCTACAATTGCACCGGGAGTTACAATTGGCGACAGAGCGGTTATAGGACCAAAGGCAATGGTATATAATGATGTTGAGGAGGGCCAGGAACAATGCTAAACATGAACAACGAAGAGGCTTTGGCCGTTATTTTTGCAAACAGCTACGATGCCCTCATTCCTGAGATGGTATCCGAGAGACTTATGGCTTCCATTCCGTTTGCAGGTCGTTACAGACTCTGCGATTTCCTGATTTCAAGCATGGTACATAGCGGAATCGACAATATATCTCTCATAGTTAAGAAGAATTATCACTCTCTGATGGATCACCTGGGCTCAGGTCAGGAGTTTGATCTTGCAAGAAAAAATGGTGGTATCAATATAGTTCCGCCTTATGCACAGAAGCAGATTAAGGTGTATGAGGGCCGTGTTGAGGCAATCGAAAGCCTTAAGGGCTATCTGAGAAAGTGCACTCAGAAGTATGTTATCATGGCTGATGCCAACTATGTATTCAATTTTGATTTCAGGGAGCTGATTGAGGCACATAAGAACACAGGGGCTGATATCACTGCAATGTACCGCAAGCAGGAGGTACCGAAGGTATTCTTAAGACCAAACGGCAACAATGATGAGATGTACTATACATTTGATATAGATGATGGACGTATCAAAAAGATATATATCAATGACAGGGATATGGGCAAGGTAAACTTTGGCATGAATATCTATATCATGGAGAAGGAGAAGCTCATTAGAATAGTGGATGACGCTTTTGTACATGGTTATTCTTATTTTACAAGGGATCTGATGGCTACAAACACTGATTCACTCAATATCCAGGCATATGAGTACACAGGCTATGCTTCACAGATTACAGATATGAAGAGCTATTTCGAGGAGAATATGAAGCTCCTTGATGAGGATAACAGGGAAGCATTGTTTAAGAGTGGCAATTCTATCTATACAAAGATCAGGGATGATAACCCTACAAGATACATAAATGGCTCAAAAGCCAAGAATGTCATGGTTGCTGATGGCTGTGTCATCGAGGGTACCGTGGAAAACAGCATCCTATCAAGAGGCGTCAAGATAGGAAAGAATGCAAAGGTCAAGAACTGCATCCTGCTACAGGATACGGTAATTGAGGATGGCGCCAATCTGGAGTACGTGATCACAGACAAGAATGTTCGCGTATCAAGAAATAGATCACTTACGGGAAATGACTCATTCCAGGTTTACGTGGCAAAGGGACAGACCGTATAGCCGGTTAAGGAGGAACATGGACATGGCAGAGAATAGAAACACAATAAATATCAAATCAGATGAGTCTGGCGAGATCAAGGTAGCAGATGAGGTTGTAGCTATCATAGCAGGTCTTGCTGCTACTGAGGTTGAGGGAGTAAGCTCCATGGCAGGCAATATCACAAACGAGATTGTCAGCAGGCTCGGTATGAAGAATCTCTCAAAGGGAATTCAGATTGAGATAGCAGACAATGAGGTAGTGGTTGATGTAGCACTCAATATTGCTTATGGATACAGCATCCCTGAGGTTTCTACAAAGGTACAGGAGAAGGTTAAGTCTGCAATTGAGACAATGACAGGGCTTTCTGTGGCTACTATCAATGTTCGTATAGCAAGTGTTGATATGGGAGAGAATTAAATAGTTCTTTTTAAATGATCACAAATGTAGTATAATTAAGGATGTCGTACAGACATCCTTAATTTATATAAAATACTATTCACGAGAGGAATTTAAATGACAAGAAGCAAGATAAGAGAAAACGTTTTTAAGATGCTTTTCAGGGTTGAGTTTCATGACAAGTCTGAGCTTGCAGAGCAGATGGAGCTTTTAAATGATGAGCTTACAAATCCTACAGACGAGGAAAAACAGTATATTGATGAAAAATGCAGTGCGATTATTGAGCATATGGCAGAGCTTGATGCACTCATCGATGAGAAGTCTACAGGCTGGAAGACCAATCGTATGGCAAAGGTTGATCTGGCAATTATCAGATTGGCAGTTTATGAGATAAAGTTTGAGGACGATATTCCTACAAAGGTTTCAATAAATGAGGCTGTTGAGCTTGCAAAGAAGTATGGTGCAGATGAGTCAGGTGCATTTGTAAACGGAGTGCTTGCAAAGTTTGCATAGCTTAAGAGGAACAGCGATATAGAGCATTGAACATGGCAAATAGAAATATATATTCGGTAGCGCAAGTAAATAGCTATATTAAAAATATGTTCGCTCAGGATTTTATGCTCAGACAGGTGAGCATAAAGGGAGAGGTGAGCAACTGCAAGTATCACACGAGCGGTCATATTTATTTCACAATAAAGGACGCGGGAGCAGCCATGAACGCTATCATGTTTGCGGGCAGCAGGGCGGCAGGACTTTCTTTCCACATGAAGGAGGGAGACCAGGTTATTGTGACAGGCTCCGTTGAGGTGTATGAGAAGACCGGCGTATATCAGCTTTATGCCAAAAAGATAGAGCTTGACGGAGAGGGCAATCTGTATCTCAAATTCGAGCAGCTAAAGCATGAGCTTGAGGAGATGGGCATGTTTGCGGCAGAGTACAAGCAGCCCATTCCGCAGTATGCCGGCCGTATTGGTGTGGTTACAGCACCGACAGGCGCGGCCGTGCAGGATATAAGGAATGTATCATCGCGCAGGAATCCATATGTACAGGTCATACTTTATCCGGCACTTGTGCAGGGAGAGGGTGCGGCTAATAGCATAGTGAAGGGCATACAGACATTGGATGCGATGAATCTTGATGTGATAATAGTCGGCAGAGGCGGAGGCTCCATAGAGGATTTATGGGCCTTTAATGAGGAAATTGTGGCGAGAGCCATATTTGACTGCCGCACGCCAATTATCTCGGCAGTAGGTCATGAGACCGACTGGACGATAGCGGATTTTGTGTCAGACAGGAGAGCGCCCACACCTTCAGCGGCTGCAGAGCTTGCAGTCAGTGACTACAGACAGACGTTAGAGCGCCTTGACAATCTGCGCCGCAGGATGGACAGAAATCTGACAGGCCGGATTGATTTTTTCAGGGAAAAGCTGTCACATATTAAAACAAGACTTAATTTCCTTAGTCCACAGAATAAACTAAATGAGAATAAAAGGCGTCTGGCAGATATCGAGGATGCACTTGAAAGGATTATGAAGCAGAGGCTTTCGGATTGCAGACAGCGTCTGGCACTGCTTTCAGGTACACTGGACGCATATTCACCGGCCAAAAAGCTGGCACAGGGCTATGCGTATGTCGAGGTGGAAAAGAAGGGGGCACTGCACAGTGTATCCGATATCAATGCAGGCGATGATATAAATATATATCTGATAGACGGTCATGCAAGGGCCGTAGTTTCGGAGGTTATTAACGATGAGCAAAGAAAATGAAAAAACACTGACACTCGAGGAGCGCTTTGCACACTTAGAGCAGATAGTGGCGAGGATGGAGGATGCGGATGTATCCCTGGATGAGGCCTTTGAGCTCTACAAGAAGGGGCTTGATGAGGTAAAGAGTGCCAATGATATGGTACAGGGCATGGAAAAGGCCATGCTTGTGCTAAACAGCGACGGACAACTGGAGGAATTCTGATGAGCTTAAATGGGAATTTAAATAAGTCACAATTCATGGAAGAGCTGCAGCAAAAGGTAGAGCATATAAACGATGTGCTTGAGAAGTTTCTTCCCGCTGAGGAGGGACAGCAGAGGATTATTTTTGAGGCCATGAACTATAGTGTGAGAGCTGGCGGAAAGAGGCTTCGCCCTATCCTCATGGAAGAGACTTACCATATGTTTGGCGGAAGCAGTGCAGTGATTGAGCCATTTATGGCGGCAATCGAGATGATACACACCTACTCGCTGGTGCATGATGACCTGCCTGCCATGGACAATGATGAGTACAGGCGTGGAAAGAAGACCACACATGCTGTGTACGGTGAGGCTATGGGCATTCTTGCAGGTGATGCACTATTAAACCTGGCATATGAGACCGCAGCAAAGGCTTTTGACATGGAAGTGGCCGATGCGCGTGTGGCAAGAGCATTTACAGTGCTTGCAAAAAAGGCAGGCGTGTATGGTATGGTCGGAGGACAGGTGGTTGATGTGGAAAGCGAGAAATCCGATGACTGTCCTATCACAAGGGAAAAGCTTGACTTTATCTACAGGCTTAAGACAGGCGCACTTATAGAGAGCTCGATGATGATAGGAGCAATCCTTGCAGGGGCATCGTCTGATGAGGTATCACGCGTGGAGCAGATAGCGGCAAAGCTGGGGCTTGCGTTTCAGATACAGGATGATGTGCTTGATGTCACAAGTACACTTGAGGTGCTTGGAAAGCCGGTAGGCAGTGACGAGAAAAATAATAAAGCGACATATGTCACATTTGAGGGATTGGATAAAGCGGTTTCTGATGTGGAGCGCATCTCCAAGGAGGCAGAGGAGCAGCTTGATGATTTGGGATACGACGATGCATTTCTTAAGGAGCTATTTGAATATTTGATCCATCGGGAGAAATAGGATGGTTTTAGAAAAGATACAAAAGGAAAATGATATAAAAAAACTGACACCTCAGGAGCTTGAGCTGTTAAAGGATGAAATCAGGCAGTTTCTTATAGAGAGCATATCGGTGACAGGAGGTCATCTGGCATCAAACCTCGGAGTTGTGGAGCTTACCATGGCGCTGCATCTGTGCTTTAATCTGCCGAAGGATAAGATAGTGTGGGATGTAGGGCATCAGTCGTACACACACAAGATACTCACCGGCAGAAAGGATGGATTTTCATCGCTCAGACAGTATGGAGGCATGAGCGGGTTCCCAAAGGCGGATGAGAGCGACTGTGACTGCTTTAATACAGGACACAGCTCCACATCCATATCAGCAGGGCTTGGGCTTGCGACAGCCAGACAGGTGACAGGAGAGGACTACCACGTGGTTTCTGTAATAGGAGACGGTGCGCTGACCGGAGGCATGGCTTATGAGGCGCTCAACAACGCTTCAAGCGTGAAGGGCAATTTTATTATAGTGTTAAACGACAACAATATGTCGATTTCAGAGAACGTCGGGGGCATCAGCCAGTATCTTTCAGGCTTTCGCACAGCGGATGCATACAGGGATTTAAAGAATAATGTTATGAATTCCCTAAACCATATACCAATCTACGGAGAGCGTATGGTAAAGCATATCAGGAATACAAAGAGCAGCATAAAGCAGCTTTTTATTCCGGGTATGTTCTTTGAGGAGATGGGCATCATCTATTTGGGACCTGTGGATGGCAGTGATATAAAGGAAATGTGCCGTGTGTTTGATGAGGCAAAGCGTGTGGATGGTCCGGTGCTTGTGCATGTGCTCACGAAAAAAGGAGCAGGCTATGGCCCGGCTGAGCGTTATCCTTCTAGATTTCACGGTGCAGAGCCGTTTGTTATAGAGACAGGGCTTCCAAAGAATAAGCGCACGAAGGCCAATTACACAGATGTTTTCTCAACAGTCATGAAGAAGCTGGGCGAGAGAAATCCAAAGGTAGTTGCGATAACGGCTGCCATGGCGGATGGAACAGGGCTTCGCAGATTCCACCGCAATTTCCCGGATAGATTTTTTGATGTGGGAATAGCCGAGGCACATGCCACGACCTTTGCGGCAGGGCTTGCAAAGGCAGGACTTATCCCGGTATTTGCGGTGTACTCGTCATTTTTACAAAGGGCGTTTGACCAGATACTTCACGATGTGTGCATACAGAATCTGCATGTCATCTTTGCAATCGACAGGGCAGGGCTTGTAGGCAGTGACGGAGAGACACATCAGGGTATATTTGACATATCATATCTGTCGGTCATCCCGAATATGACAATCATGGCTCCGAAGAATAAGTGGGAGCTGTCTGATATGATGAAGTTTGCAGTTGTATATGACGGTCCGATTGCACTCAGATATCCAAGAGGGGCAGCCTATGACGGCCTTAAGGAAATCAGACAGCCGATAGAGCTTGCAAAGAGTGAGCTAATCAGAAAAGGAAGCACGGTGGCTATCATGGCACTCGGCAGTATGGTAAAGACTGCCGTTGATGTAGTAAAGCTGCTTGAGGCAGAGGGAATCTCTGCTACACTTATCAATGCGCGTTTTGCAATGCCTTTTGATAAGAAAGCAATTAAGGAACTGCCGTCTGAACACAGCCTGCTTGTGACTATGGAGGAAAACGTGCAAAGCGGCGGTTTTGGTGAGCATGTGACGGAGTATGTCAAGACTAACGGCATAGCTCTTGAGGTGTTGACAGTTGCACTTCCCGACTGCTATGTGGAGCATGGCAATGTCGAGGTGCTCAAAAAGGAGCTGCATGTGGATGCCGAATCGGTGGCTAAGCGTATAATAGCAGCATTATAGATAGAGGTAACATACAGTATGAAAGAAAGATTAGACGTATTACTTGTAAACAGAGGCCTTGCACCATCACGGGAAAAAGCAAAGACCATGATTATGGAGGGCAATGTTTTTGTAAATAACAACCGTGAGGATAAGGCAGGAAGCACATTTCCTGATGACTGCAATATTGAGATTCATGGAAAGACACTGCAGTATGTGAGCCGTGGAGGTCTAAAGCTTGAAAAGGCTATGAAGCACTTTGATATCACGATGGATGGCAAGGTGTGCATGGATATAGGTGCTTCAACAGGCGGTTTTACAGACTGTATGCTTCAAAATGGTGCTAAAAAGGTGTATGCCGTGGATGTCGGATATGGCCAGTTTGCATGGAAGCTGCGTCAGGACGAGCGCGTGGTGTGCATGGAAAAGACCAATATCAGGTATGTGACGCCAAATGACATAGATGATGAGCTGGATTTTGCATCGGTTGATGTGTCATTCATATCACTTACCAAGGTGTTAGGTCCTGCAAGAGCACTGTTAAAGGACGGTGGCGAGATGGTTTGTCTTATCAAGCCACAGTTTGAGGCAGGTAGGGAAAAGGTAGGCAAAAAGGGCGTGGTCCGTGACAAGAGCGTGCATGAGGAGGTAGTGAACAATATCATATCCTTTGCACTTTCAAATGGATTTAGTGTGTTAGACCTTGAGTATTCGCCAATCAAGGGACCGGAGGGCAATATAGAGTACCTCGTACATATCAAAAAGACAGATGATCCTATAAAGGAGGAATCAGTGGATATTCATAGTGTGGTCGAGGCCGCGCATGGAGAGCTGGACAGGAAATAGACTATGAAACATTTTGTTGTGATAGCAAATGCCTATAAGGACAGGGATTTTGCACTTACAAATAAAATAGTGGCATACATAGAGCAAAAGGGCGGCACGGCAAAGGGTCTTATGAGCAATGTCGAGGCTATATCCGATAACGAGTTTGAGCTTGAGGATATACCACAGGATACGCAGTGTATTCTTGTGCTCGGCGGAGATGGTACACTGATTCGTGCAGCCACAAGGGTGGAGACACTTGAGATTCCGCTTATGGGAGTGAATCTCGGCACACTCGGCTATCTGTGTGAGGTGGAGGAAGCTACGGTATTTGACGCTATTGATTCGCTCATGGCTGATAAATACATGACAGAGGATCGTATTATGCTCACAGGGCATAAAAGAGGCAGTGAGACCTCGAGAGTTGCATTAAATGATATAGTCATCCATAGAAAGGGCAATTTGCAGATATTAAGCCTCAATGTGTATGTAAACGGTGAGTTTTTAAACAATTACCATGCCGATGGCATCATTGTTGCGACTCCAACGGGTTCTACAGGCTACAGTATGTCGGCGGGAGGTCCGATTGTGGATCCGAAGGGCGATATGATACTGCTTACACCGAACAATGCTCACAATCTTACGTCAAAGAGCATTGTGCTTTCAGGCGATGATGAGATAGAGATAGAGATTCTAAGCCGCAGGGAGCAAAACGATGAGATGGCGTGTGTCAGCTATGATGGCGACACTACGGCAGAGCTGGCTGTGGGAGACCGTTTTGTTATTTCAAAGGCAGCCAATCATACAAAGATTTGCAAGCTTCACCAGAGAAGCTTTTTGGAGATACTCCGCAAAAAGATGGGAAATTATTCATAACACAGATAAGGATTGTTATAATGAATAGTTACAAATAATATTTATGAGGTGGCAGGACATGAAAACAAACAGACAATCCAAGATAATTGAGATAATCCAAAAGAATGAGGTAGAGACGCAGGATGAGCTGTCTGCGCTTCTTGAAAAAGATGGTTTTCGCGTGACTCAGGCCACAGTATCCAGGGATATCAGGGAGCTTAAGCTCACAAAGATTCCTACCGCAGGCGGCAGACAGAAGTACGCTGTGATAACGGATGCACCTGAGAACCTTTCCAAAAAATACGAAAGAGTACTCAGAGAGGGCTTTTTGTCAATGGATATGGCACAGAATATCCTCGTTATAAAGACTGTATCGGGAATGGCAAGCGCTGTCTGTGCTGCAATAGATGCCATGAAGATGAGAGAAATCGTCGGTTCGATTGCAGGAGATGACACAATCATGTGTGCAATCCGGACTGTTGATGATACATATGCGGTGATGAAAAAAATCCGCAGAATTGTGGAATAATGTTACATGAATATCAGATTATAGCTGAACTGTAACAGAAAATAACATATATCGTCATGCCTGGGAGAGGAAGGAGAAAATATGTTACAAAATCTACATGTAAAGAATCTGGCACTCATAGATGAGTGTGAGGTTGAGTTTTCCGACGGACTAAATATACTGTCGGGAGAGACCGGAGCCGGAAAATCAATCATCATAGGCTCTATCAATCTGGCGCTTGGTGAAAAAGTGCAAAAGGAGATGCTAAGAGACAATGAAAAGCCTGCTTTTGTGGAGCTTATTTTTTCAGTTGAGGACCCAAAGATTATAGAGGCTTTAAGGGAGCTTGATGTGGAGGTCGAGGACGGATGCGTGATTTTAAGCCGTAAAATCACACAGTCGCGCGCAGTCGGCAGGGTAAACGGTGAAGCCGTGTCTGTTTCGCGAATGAAGGAAATAGCCGCATATCTCATAGATATCCACGGTCAGCATGAGCACCAGTCACTTTTATCAAAGAAAAAACACCTTGATATACTTGATGAGTACGCAAAGCAGCCGCTTGGAGATAAAAAGCAGCAGCTTTCAGTCACATACAAAGCATATAGGGCGCTTAAGGATGAGTATGAAAAGTCAAATATCGACAATGAAGAAAGAAGCCGTGAGCTGTCATTCCTTGAGTACGAGGTGAAGGAGATAGAAGAAGCTTCCCTGGTGTCTGGTGAGGATGAGGAGCTTGAGGCGCAGTTTAGGAAGTTTTCAAACGGAAAGAAAATCATGGAGGGTGTAAATGCTGCATATTCTGCCACAGGAGGCGAGATGGAGAGTGCCTCAGAGCTTATTGGCAGGGCGGTAAGAGAGCTGTCACTGGTATCAGGTTATGATGAGGATGTGGAAGCTCTGGAGAGTCAGCTGTCAGAGATAGACAGTCTGCTTTCTGATTTTAATCACGAGATATCAGGATATATATCACAGGCTGAGTTTGACGAGGAGACCTTCTATGAGACACAAAAGCGTCTGGATGAGATAAATCATCTAAAGAGCAAATACGGCAACTCAATTGATGATATACTGATAGCACTCAATGAAAAGAGGGAGCGTATCAGTGTCCTGAACGATTATGATTCTTATTTACAGAAATTAGAGCAGCAGCTTGCGAAAAAGGAAAAGGAGCTGGCACAGATATCGGATGAGGTATCAGAAATCAGACAAAAGAGTGCTGTAAAGCTTGTGTCAGAAATTAAATCAGCACTTAATGATTTGAATTTCCTTGATGTACAGTTTGATATGCAGTTTGACAGATTGCCGGACTATACGGCAAACGGCATCGATGCGCCGGAGTTTCTCATATCAACGAACCCCGGAGAGCCGCTTAAGCCGCTCGGCAAGGTAGCATCGGGAGGAGAGCTGTCGCGTATTATGCTTGGCATCAAGACAATCATGGCAGAAAATGACCACATTGAGTCGCTTATTTTCGATGAGATTGATTCTGGAATCAGTGGACGTACAGCTCAGATGGTCTCTGAGAAGATGAATGAGCTTGGCCGCAACCATCAGATTATATGTATCACACATCTGCCACAGATAGCAGCTATGGCAGATGCACATTTCCTTATTGAAAAAGCAGTCGAGAACAAATCCACGGTTTCAAGGATTCGAAGACTAACTGACAATGACAGCGTGGCTGAACTTGCCAGAATGCTCGGCGGTGCAAAAATCACAGATACCGTGATGGAGAGCGCACGCGAGATGAAAGCACTTGCCATGGAGAAAAAAATCTGACATTATCAGTTTACGGCGCGGTTGATTACCAGTATATCACCGGTGGTCAGCCGTACGTTTCCGTTTGGGATGATTACCTGCCCATTTCTTTGGATCATTATGATAATCTCATTGTGTTTTTTTGATATTTCAGACAGCAGTTTATTGTTATATCTGCTGTCTTTTTCTATTATTTTTTCCACCAGTTTTATACCATGCACCTCATCAGGTGTGATGGCACTAAGCACGAGCACATCATTTTGCAGAATTATTGTTTCACCGTCCGGTATTATATTCTGCTCACCTCTTCGTATAAGCACAATCAGTGTCTCAGGAGGCAGCGTCAGGTCCTTTAGCTTGTGGCCACACCACAGATGATTTTCCGGTATGGTAAGCTGTATGAACTGGATGTCTGCTTCCTCGGAGTAATCATTGAAGGTCTTCATTACATCGGCTGTTTTATCGAGCATATCAAGCTTTCGCGATATCCATGGGAGCATTGAGCCCTGAAGCAGTATTGAAAAGAGTACTATCATAAATATTATGTGGAAGGTGTCGAGGTCATCATTGGTGGCGGTATATGCCATGATGGAAAACACTATGGATGCGGCTCCTCTTAAGCCGGACCATGAGACAAGCAGCTGCTGTTTTATTTTGCTGCGAAATGGTGTGAGCACAAGTGCGACAGAAAGAGGTCTTGCCACAAAGGTCAGCCACATAAATATTAAAAGTGCCGGTACTATGACGTGTGGCAGCTTTGATGGGAAAGAAAGCAGACCAAGCAGAAAGAAAATAAGCATCTGCATGAGTCCTGTTATGCCATCAAAGAAATTCACCAGATTCTTTTTATTTTCTATTTCTGTGTTGCCGAGTATAATGCCGACTATATAGGCGCTTAAGAAGCCGTTTCCGTCAAAGTAAGCAGGCAGGGCATATGATATTATAGCTATTCCCACCATGAAAATCGCATCAAACCCCGCGCTTTTGAAGCGTATATATCGAAGGAGCATGATGGAAAGCTTTGCAATCAGGACGCCGAAGATTATGCCGAAGGCAAGCTGCTTTACTATGAGTATGGCAATATTTCCAGGGCTTGCGCTGCCCTGGGATATGGCTATAAAAGCAACTGTGAGCATATAGGCACATGGGTCATTACTACCGCTTTCCACTTCAAGAAGAGAGGCGGTATTGTATTTCAGATTCAGCTTTTTCGAACGCAGTATGGAGAAAACGCTCGCCGCATCAGTTGATGAAATCAGCGCACCGAGGAGAAAGCTTATTTCCCAGCTCATATTAAGGGCAAAGTGACAGAACAGCCCTGTGAGAAAGCATGTGATAATAACACCGATGGTGGACAAAAGTACAGACTTAACGGCAACAGCCTTTGCACGCTGCCAGTTGGTGCCAAAGCCGCCATAGAACATGATAAAAATCAGCGCGGTAGAGCATATCTGTTCAGCGAACGCGTAATTGTCGAAATCTATCTTCATTATTCCGTCAGAGCCAAAAAGCATGCCTAGCACGATAAAGGCTAAAAGTGCCGGAATGCCTATGCGGTTGGAGACACGATTTAGCAGGATACATAAGAAGATTACTATAGATGTGATGAGCAGGTATGTATTCATGGAATCCCTCCTTTATTAAATGGTGATTTAAGAATTATAAAGCTATTACAGTATTTATTTGTAACGGACAACGTGGGAATTATATGTGAAATTTATAATAAACATATAAATATATCGAAATTATATAGGAAAACACCTAAACTGTCAAACTATACCGGCTTTTGCTCAAAATAATTTGGAATAGTTAAAATGAGATAATAAGATATTAAAAGAATAAAAGAAAAATGACAGGAGCATACTAATCCAAATGGAGGTAATAGTATGCGGAAGTTTTTTGGAAAATTTGTGAGTGTCACGCTGGCTGCAGCAGTGATAGCTATGTTTGCACTAAGCAGTGATGATAAGTGGTGCAGCAGGGTAGATAAGGCATTTGATGAAAGTGTATTAGGAAGTTTTTTAAATGAATCAAAGGCCGGATATGGAAGATATGCGACAGGGCTTCCCGGACAGGCGGCCAGTGTATTGGCTGATTCGGGCGAGAATGGTGAAAATGGTGAAAACGGCGGAAACGGTGGAAACGGCGGAACCGAACAAGACATAGGACAGACAGCAGATACAGCATCAACTCACAGAGCTACTGACAGAGATTATGAAGAGACAGATAAAATAAGTGATGGAATAAGTGTTGAGGGCGTATATGCTTGTGGCAGGCTGACCGGTATATATGAGCAGACAGAGGGAGTGCTTGTAGTGAATACGACGGAGGTGACAGACGAGGATGGCAAAAAAGTCAATCCTGCAGATAAAAAGGTGCAGTGCGGGGATTATATCCTATCTGTCAATGGGCGCACTGTTGCAGACAAGGAGGAGCTTTCTGAAGCTGTGAATGATATCATGAAGGAATATGATGAAAAGCATGAAGATGAAAGTAATGAAGATAAAAGTACCGTAAACATTAAATTTCTTCGAGGCGGTGAGAAAATGTCAGCGGATATCACGCCTGTCAGGATGGATGATGGCAGATACTATATGGGAATATGGGTGAAGGACGATCTGGCAGGAATCGGTACTATCACTTATTATACAAAGGACGGCCGTTTTGGAGCGCTGGGGCATGGAATAGGAGACGGAACGCAAAGCGGAAATCTCTTGTATGCAAACAGTGGTGATTTGTACAGCATGAAGCTTACCAAAATCAAAAAGGGAAAAGCCGGCGCGCCGGGCGAGATAGGCGGAGTGGTATATTTTGGCAAAAAAAGCCATATAGGCACACTTGACTGCAATAGTAATCTGGGAATTTACGGACAGCTTGACAGCGATGAATTGTCGGAATATGCCGCAGAGGATACGTATTATCCTGTTGCCGGCAAGGATGAGATACACACAGGCAGTGCACAGATGATATCGGAAATATCAGGAAAACTTGAAAAATATAATCTGGAAATAACAAATATAGATAAAAAAGCGACAGATACAAACAAGGGAATGGAGCTTAAGGTGACAGACGACAGGCTGATAGAGCTCTCCGGTGGCATAGTGCAGGGCACATCCGGAAGCCCTATCATACAGGATGGTAAAATAATAGGAGCAGTCACCCATGTGTTTGTCGATGATCCGACCGGAGGCTACGGCATCTGCATTGATGAGATGCTGTAATTACTGCTCCATTCTGCGAAGCTCAGGTAGCACAGTGCCAAGCATGGTTACAAAGCAGATGCTTCCGCCAATCACGTTTGATACAGGCTCTGCCATAAACACACCGTCGGTTCCCATACCAAAGGAGTAAGGCAGAATATATGTCAGCGGTACAACGATGAACACCTTGCGAAGCAGGGAGAAAAATATAGCCCGCTTCTTTTTGTTCAGTGATTTAAAGGTGGTCTGTCCGATGTACTGCAGATCCATAAATATGAATGCCGCAAAGTAGATATTCAAAGCCTTCACCGCATCATCCATAAGGGTGGAATCTGAACTGAAAATTGCAATCAGGGCATGAGGGGCAAGTATAATCACACTCCACATGACAGCTGTATATAGAAGCACGAGCAGTCCCATAGTGAAAATAGATTTTCTCACCCGGGCCGGCCTTTTGGCGCCATAGTTGTAGCTTAAAACAGGAGATGAACCCTCCACAATTGCATAAATTGGAGTCTCGACCATCTGCCTGATGCTTGATACGATGGTCATTACCGATATGTACAAATCGCCACCGGTCACTGAAAGCACATTGTTGCAGCATATAGATACCAGGCTGTTTGTGAGCTGCATGACACAGCCTGAGGTTCCAAGGCTTATGATGTCCTTTGCATAGCGCGTGTTTTCACTGAATTCAGAGAGTGTCATAAGGCGCACCTTAAGCTCAGCCTTTTTCCTAAGAAAGTGAAGCACATAGAGAGCAGACAGTATTTGTGAGATGACCGTAGCAATAGCTGCTCCTTTGATACCGAAATTAAATCCAAATATAAAAAGCGGGTCTAAAACCAGATTGGCAACGGCTCCGATTGCAACAGACAGCATGCCGGTAGTGGAGTAGCCCTGAGCGTTGATAAAGGGATTCATGCCGGTTGAAATCATGGATGGGAGTGTTCCTATCAAATAAATGAGCAGGTATGGCAGAGCGTATTTGAGAGCATTTTCAGATGCGCCAAACACGATTAAAAGAGGCTTTGCAAAAATCATGCACAAAGCTGTAAAAACGACTGCGAATGTGCAGACCATTGTAAAGCTCGTATTCATTATAGTATTGGCGGCTCTGTCATCACTCATGCCTCTTTTTATTGAAAAAAGCGGAGCACCACCGCTTCCAAAGAGATTGGAGAAAGCGATTGTCAGCATTATAATAGGAAAGCAAAGCCCCACAGCACCGAGTGCAGTGGTTCCCATATCCGGTATGCGGGCAATGTATATGCGGTCTACTATATTGTACAACAGGCTTAGAATCTGGGCTGCCAGCATGGGCAGAGCAGCCTGCAATATATTTTTCTTTATTGAATCATTATCAAAATCTATTTTTTTCATTGTGAAACCTCTTTTTGATTTGCTTCGCCCATTATATCACCTCATATAAAAAAATCAAATGCTCAGCAAGTTTTGATATAGATTTTATTTATGACAAACTAAAAGAAAAATATATTTTACAATGACAAAAAACTACAGTAATATATGGAATATAAAAATTACAAATTATTGAATAACCATATATACCGGAGGATAACATGAAGATTACACAGATACATACAAACAAACCACAGTCGCTCTCCTTTGAGATATTTCCACCAAAGAAGGAGGAAGACTTCAAAAATATAGACGAGATGCTTGAGATACTCTGTGATTGTCATCCTGAGTACATCAGCGTGACATTCGGCGCAGGCGGCAGCTCAAACAATAACAAGACTATCGAGATTGCGAAGAAAATCAAGAACCAGTACAATGTGGAGCCGGTCGTACACCTTACATGTCTGTGCTATAACAAGGCAGAGATAGATGAGTTCACCAGACAGCTTTCATATGAGGGCATCGAGAATATCCTCGCTTTAAGAGGAGACAGAAATCCAAATGTGCCTGCAAAGGAGGATTTTCTCCATGCAAGCGACCTTATTAAGTATATAAAGGACACCACAGGTGATCAGTTCTGTATCGCAGGTGCGTGCTACCCGGACATCCATCCGGAGGCAGCTGATAAGGTAGATGATATTAAGAATCTTAAGAAAAAGGTTGATGCCGGTGCAGAGCTTCTTTTATCGCAGCTCTTCTTTGACAATGATACCTTCTTCAATTTTGCTGAGGATTGCAGGCTTGCAGGTATCAATGTGCCTGTTATCCCAGGCATCATGCCTTGTATCAATGCGGCTCAGATTCAGAGAATGGTCACAATGTGCGGAGCAAAGTTCCCGGAGAAGTTCCAGAAGATTGTGCACAGATACGGAGACAACAAGGCGGCACTTTTTGATGCCGGAATGTCTTACTGCGAGAGTCAGATAATTGAGCTTTTAGCTAATGATGTGGAGGGAATTCACCTTTATACTATGAACAATGTGAGAGTTGCAAAGCGTTTAACAGAGGGAATCAAGAACCTTATTTAGGATAATAAATAGTACGGAACGCAAGCCCCGGGTACCACGGGCGCACACGTACTCCTGCCGTCGCTACGCTGCGTGGCTAAGATACTGTACGAAATTATGCTTGATGGGTTTCTATGCTTGACGAAACCGGCTTTTATGCGCCGTCCGTGGCGCATAACGCCTTACCCAGCCGTCCATGGCTGGGTATTTCTGCGTTTTGTGGGCATAATTTCTACAGTATCTAAGCCACTTCGCTATGCGCTCCGGCGGGAGTACGTGTGCGCCCGCGGTACCTGGGGCTTACGTTCCTTATGTTGTGGTGAATTTGCGTTACGTGTGGTGGCACATGGCAGGTGTCGTGAGAGCGAATAGCGGAGCTGTCTAGATACTGTTGAATTATGCCAGATGAAAATCAGAAATGTCCCGGCATGGACGCCGGGACAAGGAGCTATCGAGCCATGGAGGGCGAGTAGCGACGGTTTCGTCAAGTTAAGAAAGTTTTTGAGGCATAATTCGTACAGTATCTTGACAGTGTAGCGTAGCACTCACGACACCTGCCATGTGCCACCACACGTACTGCAAATGCGAATAAAAAATATCAACCGTTGCAAAATGTACTCCAGATGATTATAATAGGTATATTAGATTTGTAAATGGAAACAATGTCCATATTAAATCGAAATTAAATTATATAATATATTAAGGAGACAGTAGAAAATGAAAGAAAAATCAAGAAGCACTTTTTCCGGCAACATTGGGTTCGTCCTTGCGGCAGCCGGCAGTGCGGTAGGACTTGGAAATATATGGAGGTTTCCGTATCTGGCAGCAAAGGACGGAGGAGGACTTTTTCTGTTGGTGTATCTGATACTTGTTCTGACCTTTGGCTTTGCATTGCTTACCACTGAGATTGCAATAGGACGTAAGACCGGACAGGGACCGCTCACCGCGTATGGTTTTATCAATCCAAAGGGTAAGTTTATCGGTGTGCTTGCGTGTATAGTACCGGCTATTATTCTGCCTTACTACTGTACTATAGGTGGATGGGTTTTAAAGTATTTTACCCTTTTCATTACAGGAAGCGGTAAAAATGCGGTTGCGGATGGATATTTCACAGGCTTTATCACAGGCCAGTGGGCACCAATCATATTTGGAGTGGTGTATCTGCTTATAACAGCAGCAGTTGTCATTGGCGGAGTCAATAAAGGTATCGAGCGCTTCAGCAAGGTGCTCATGCCTATCCTTGTTGTGCTTATTTTTGCAATCGGTATTTTCTCGCTGACGCTCCATTATAAGGAGGCATCAGGCGCAGTAAGAAGTGGTCTTGAGGGTCTTAAGATATATGTGGTTCCTGACTTCAAGGGACTTACAATGCAAAAGCTTGCCACAGTATTTGTTGATGCGCTCGGTCAGCTGTTTTACTCAATCAGTGTGGCTATGGGAATCATGGTTGCATATGGTTCGTATGTCAAGAAGGAATCAAAGCTCATGGGCTCAATCAACCAGATCGAGATTTTTGATACACTTGTTGCATTCCTTGCAGGTCTTATGATTATTCCGGCAGTATATGTATTTATGGGCAGAGACGGCATGTCAGCAGGACCGGGGCTTATGTTTATATCGCTGCCAAAGGTATTTAATGAAATGGGAATAGCAGGAGATATTGTTGGACTGATATTCTTCATGATAGTTGCATTCGCAGCAGTCACATCGTCTGTATCAATTATGGAGGCTATTGTATCGAGTCTTATAGACAGATTTCATTGGAGCCGCAGAAAAAGCGCAATTTTAGTCACGGTATATGGTCTGATTGCAGAGATAATAGTCTGCCTTGGCTACAATAAGCTCTATATGGAGGTTAAGCTTCCAAACGGCACAGTCGGACAGATACTTGATATAATGGACTATGTCAGCAACAATGTGCTTATGCCAATCGTTGCACTTGCCACATGTATCCTCGTTGGCTGGATAGTAAGTCCAAAGGTAATAATAGATGAGGTGACACGCGGAGGCAGCAAATTCACCAGAAAAGGGCTTTATATAATCATGGTTAAATTTATTGCACCGGCATTCCTGCTTATACTGTTGCTGCAGGCACTCGGAATCGTTACTTTTTAGTTTTGAAATAAATTTATTGTATATTTTATATAAATACCCTTGAAATACAGCCATCATAATGGTAGTATTTTACTAAATGATGAAAGAGGGGGAGCCACTATGGCTTTTAGACGAGAGAAAAAGCGTATCGGTGATATGCTTATAAATGAAAATGTAATTACTCAGGAGCAGCTGGAAAAGGCTCTGCCTATAGCCAAAGAAAAGCATAAGAAGATAGGAGAAACACTCATTGAGCTTGGGTTCACCAATGAGCTTGAGATAGCAAAGGCATTGTCGCAGCAGCTGGGACTGGAGCTTGTTAATGTGAGCGCAATCAACATACCTGAGGAGGTGCAAAACCTTGTCAGTGAGACAGTGCTTAGAAAGCATGTTATGATACCATATGCATTTGACAAGAATAATGCCAATGTAGTGCATGTGGCCATGGCTGATCCTATGGATATGGTTGCGCTTGATGATTTTTCAATTGTTACCAATCTACAGGCTGAGCCTGCAGTAGCGACAGGCAGAGACATACTTTTGACGCTTGACAAATATTACGGTGATACAGAGGCTATGAAAGCGGCTCAGGAGTATGCGAGGGAGAGAAAAGAGCGTGAGCAGAAAAATGCCGAGGCTGAGGAAGCTACCAGCAAGGATGTCAACAATTCGCCGGTAGTTTTACTTGTCAACTCTATCATTGAGCAGGCAGCCAGACTCAGGGCCTCAGATATACATATAGAGGCACTGGAAAATAAAGTCAGGGTGCGATACAGAATAGATGGTGCGCTTTATGAGAAGGCAGCATATAGTATACATCTGCTTTCTGCAATTATTACACGACTTAAAATTATAGGTGGTATGGATATTTCCGAGAAACGTAAGCCGCAGGACGGCCGTATCACTATGGAGATAGACAAGATAGAGTATGATATCCGAGTATCAATCCTTCCGACAGTATTCGGTGAGAAATGCGTTATGCGACTTGCGCAGAAAAAGGCACTTACAAGAGATAAAAAGGAGCTGGGATTTTCAGACGAAGAGCTTAAGGCCTTTAATCATATACTGATGAATACAAACGGTATCATCCTTGTTACAGGACCTACAGGAAGTGGTAAGTCAACCACACTCTACACGGCACTTTCCGAGCTCAACAAGGAGGATGTAAATATCATCACAGTTGAGGATCCGGTCGAGGCCAATATAGATGGAATAAACCAGGTACAGGTAAATAATAAAGCTGACCTGACATTTGCATCAGCACTTCGTTCCATTCTGCGACAGGATCCGGACATCATTATGATTGGTGAGATTCGAGATCAGGAGACAGCACAGATTGCAGTACAGGCGTCAATCACAGGACATCTTGTGGTCAGCACACTGCATACCAACAGCTCGGCAAGTACTATTTCAAGACTGGAGGACATGGGAGTTGAAAGTTATCTGCTTGCGGATTCGGTAAAGGGAATCATTGCACAGCGACTTGTAAGAAGACTTTGTCCGGCATGTAAGAGAGAGCATCTGCTGACAGAGGAGGAAAAGGCCTTTATGAATATACCGGCGTTCCGTCCGGTAAAGATTTATGAGCCATGTGGCTGTGAAAAATGTGCCAATACAGGCTACAAGGGACGAATCGGTATATATGAGATAATGACCATAACACCAAAGCTAAAGTCACTTATTTCAAAAGGTGTTGATATAGAGGATATAAACAAGGCTGCATGTGATGAGGGCATGCATACACTTAGACAGAGTGCAGAGAAGCTTGTACTCGAAGGAGTTACTTCATTCCAGGAAATGTTAAAGACCACGTTTGAAAACTAAGGGGGAAAAGAAAATGCAGATAGTAGACATTTTAAAAGCAGCGCAGCAACAGAACTCATCGGATATACATATCGCACCGGGAAATCCGGTTATGCTTAGAATTGACGGAATGCTTGTACCGCAGGGAAATCAGGTTCTTTCCAATGTTGAGACGGACAACCTGCTTTCTCCAATTGTCCCGCAGGAGCTTAAAGATGTGCTAAAGAAAAATGGAGAGCTTGATTTTGCTTTTTCGGTGGAGGGCTTTTCACGAGTCAGAGCCAATGTGTTCAGACAGAGAGGTTCATATGCAGCAGCACTTCGTATTCTCTCATATGATGTGCCTACACCGCAGCAGCTTGGCATACCACAGTCGGTTGTCAATCTCACCACAAAGATGAGAGGACTTGTCCTCGTGACAGGAGCTACAGGAAGTGGTAAGTCGACCACATTGGCAAGTCTTATAGATGTCATTGCATCAAGAGATTCCAAAAATATAATCACGCTTGAAGATCCTATCGAGTACCTGCACTCAAGGCGCCGCTCTATAGTGGCACAGCGAGAGGTTGGAAAGGATACACTCTCATATGCTGCAGCCCTAAGAGCTGCACTGCGACAGGATCCGGATGTAATACTTGTAGGAGAGATGCGAGATCTTGAAACTATATCTACAGCTATTACAGCGGCGGAGACAGGACATCTTGTATTTTCTACACTGCATACCAACAGTTCATCCGACGCAATTGACCGTATGATTGACGTTTTTCCACCACACCAGCAGCAACAGATACGGGTGCAGCTCTCAGGAGTTTTAGAGGGAATTGTTGCACAGCATCTGCTTCCAATGGTAAATGGCGGACGAATTGCAGCATTTGAGGTGCTACTTGCAAACAATGCCATCAGAAACTTAATTCGTGAGGCAAAAGCATTTCAGATTCCATCTATCATACAGACCTCAAAGAGAGAGGGTATGATGATGATGGATGACTGTATTTTACAGTATTACAGCCAGGGCCTTATAGCGCCGGAGACTGCAGTTGCATATGCACATGATCCGGTAAGCATGGCTAGCCGTGTACACCTTTACTATTGATGGTATAATCGTATGTGTTTTACTGTTATGGTATAATGTTGTGAAGCCTTAATAAATTATGATTTAATTTATCTGGAGGTTGCACAGAATAGGGATAAGGAGGAGAAGAAAGTGGCTGACTGGACATATCAGATTATAGACCAGAGCGGAAAAGAAAGAAAAGGAAATATAGTAGCCGAGTCAGAAGCAGAGGCAAAAAATAAGCTTAAGATGGATGGCAACATGGTCATAAGCCTCACCAAGGCAACAGCACTGACCAAGGAAATCTCATTCAGTGTAGGAGGAAAGGTAAAGCCGAGAGACCTATCGGTATTCTGTCGCCAGTTCACCAGTATGGTCAATGCCGGTGTTACGATTCTTGATACGCTGGATATGCTATCCGATCAGACTGAGAATAAGGTTATGGCGAAAGCTATCAGAGGTGTTCATGCCGAGATTCAAAAAGGTGAGACTCTCTCGGATGGTCTGAAAAAATACCCGAATGTTTTCCCTGACATCATGGTGAGCATGGTTGCGGCAGGAGAAGCATCCGGCAAGATTGATGTAGCTTTTGACAGAATGTCTGCACACTTCGAGAAATCAGCAAAGCTTAACGGCATGATAAAAAAAGCGGCAGTTTATCCGATTATCGTTGTGATTGTGGCTATTGCGGTTGTTATTGTAATGCTTGTAAAGGTCATCCCAAGCTACTCGGAGATGTTCAATGACCTGGGAACAGAGCTGCCGGGCATCACAAAGGCAGTTGTTGCGATGAGTGATTTTGTCACCGGATACTGGTATATTGTGATTGCTGTCATAGCAGCAATTGTTATAGCCATCAAGCTTTATAAGCAGACTGACAGCGGCCAGATGTTCTTTGGTAATCTCGCAAGAAAGCTTCCGGTTTTCGGAAAGCTAAACATCAAGACAGCGGCCAGTAACTATGCGCGTACACTTTCCACACTTGTGTATTCCGGACTTCCGATGATTGAAGCCCTTGGCATCACTGCTGACACCATGAAGAATGCGCTTTACAAAAAAGCCCTGAAAAATGCAAGGGAAGAAGTAAGTAAGGGTGTTCCACTGTCTGAGCCAATCACTGCGTGTGGATTGTTTCCACCTATGGTTTCACACATGACGCGAATTGGTGAGGAGACCGGTGACTTGGAAGGCATGCTTACCCGACTGGCAGACTACTATGATGAGGAAGTTGAGTTGGCTACCCAGACAGTTATGGCAGCTATTGAGCCAATGATTATCCTTGTTCTGGCACTTATTGTTGGTGTACTTGTGGCAGCCGTTATGGCTCCTATGCTTACCATGTATCAGGCTATGGACAGTTTATAAAATAAAAAAGAAGCAGACTTTGAGTGTGAAGCTCAAAGGCTGCTTTTTTGGTGCAGAGACATTGGCAGTAGGACGGGGCTTCATCCCATGAGCCCTGGCTGGTGCACATTCTCTCGCGTGAGCTACGCTACACTGCCAAGATACTGTAGGAATTATGCCTTATAGGTTTACTATGCTTAACGAAAACGTCGAAACGCGCCGTCCGTGGCGCGGTTCTCCTTGAGCTCCCATCCGTGGGAGCTCATTTCTGTGTATCGTGTGCATAATTCAACAGTATCTAGGCAGCTTCGCTATGCGCTCATGCGAGAGAGCGTGCCCCCGCCGGTCTCATGTGATGAAGCCCCTTACGCTGTGGCGAAAAAATACATTGACAACTGTTATACAATAGGCTACAATTCGAATACATGGTTCGGGGATGTTCTTTACCCGTTGATTTATCATGCTGTGTCAGCAACAAATCCGATTGTGTGTTAAAAATAAATATCAGCTAAAGTACCAGTCTATTCGTTTCTATGCGTGGCGGGCATTTATTTGAGGAATATAAAGGGTTATTATCATTTGAAATTATGTATGCACAAAAAATGGGGCTATAAAAAATGATATGTATGCAGATTTCATGTGGAAACAGGAGAAGTGTATGATATACAGAAAAGTGAAGACAAATTTGTCCAGAACTCTTAGCTCTATAGAGCAGGACAAGGCAACCAGTGACGACTACGTGAAGTGTATTCTGGCAGATCCGCAGATAGCAGCCTATATAGTTCAGGCGCTCGTGCCGGAATTTAAGGAAATGGAAGCCGAGAAAATAATTCCGTGCATTGGTGAGCCGACAGTAATGCTAAGATTTCCGGAAAGGCTTGGAGTTAAAATCCAGAACGTAAATAATGAGTCAGTTGATGAGGATGATGGAAAAATTATTTACGACATCAAATTTCCCTTGTATTATAATGGAAAAAGAAGAGAATTTATCATCAATATTGAAGCCCAGAAGAGCAGCAAAAAATCAAAGCTGGGCTACCGGCTGGAAAACAGGATTGCCTATTACATGGGCAGAATGATATCAGAGCAGAATGGAACGGAGTTTGTAAATTCAAATTATGATGATTTAAAATCCGTATATACTATATGGATATGTATGGATACGAAAAAATCAGAGGATTCAATAATCGAATTTGGGATGAAATCCAGCCTGATTTATGGTAAAATAAAGAAAATACCACAGATTGACAAATTAAATGGTGCACTGATAAATGTCCGGACGAGAGCAACAAAAAATAAAAAGCAGTCTAAGAATAAACTCATAGGAATGCTGGAAGAGCTGTTCTCAAAGTCAGAGTTTATCGAGAAAAAGAAGATACTTGAAGAAGATTATGGACTTAAAATGAGCATGGAACTCGAAGGGAGGATGAGCGAGATGTGTAATGTGAGTGATTACTGGGAAGAGGTTGCAACAGAAGAGGGTAAGGAAATCGGAGAACGACAAAAGATAATCTCACAGGTTGTAAAAAAGCTGCAAAAGGACAAGAGCGTGGCAGAAATAGCAGATGACCTGGAAGAAAAAGAGGAGGTTATCGCTCCAATTTACGAAGCAGCATTGTCCATGAAGCCGGATTATGACGTTGAGAAAATCTATGAGCTTCTCGAGAAAAATAAGAAGCTGGCATAGCAGCTGTAGTTGAAAAAAGATCGATAGGAGGCAGTCTTTGAGCGAAAGCGCGGAGGCTGCTTCCTCTTTGTCTGAGGGGACTGACAGTAGGGCGGGGCTTCGTCCCACGAGACAGGCAGGTGCACACTCTCTCGCTTGAGCTACGCTACGCTGCGAAGATACTGTAGGAATTATGCCTTATAGGTTTACTATGCTTGACGAAACCGTCGAAACGCGCCGTCCGTGGCGCGGTTCTCCTTGAGCTCCCATCCGTGGGAGCTCATTTCTGTGTATCGTTTGCATAATTCGACAGTATCTAAGCAGCTTCGCTATTCGCTCACGCAAGAGAGCGTGTACCAGCCGTTCTCATGGGATGAGGCCCCTTACGCTGTGGCAAAAAAAGAAAAAATTATGATGACAAAGAACTGCCGCTATGCTACAATCAACTCAAAGCATTATATTTCTGTAAGCGGCACCACATAACAATTTTTTACAGGTGCATACCACTTTGAAGAGGGCAGACCACTTCGCATCATTCTACAAAGGACATGGAAGTTTTCAATGCTTTAATTACCCATTAACAGCAGGAAAATTGAAATGCCGTATGTAGACAGAATACAGAAAGTGCAGCCAGAGGGCAGTTAGAAGCCCGATAATGTAGTCAGAAGACAGATGAACTGTATACAGTGTGATAATCATAATGTAAACATATAGAAAACATAAAGAAGGACAGCACATGTATACCTTGTAAACTGTACCACTGTACCCTCATTGGCACCAAATTTTCCTGCTCACACAAGAGAACAGGAGGAGAAGGATTGAGCGCAAAAGACTCAATGGCAAAGGAATACTTTGCTGACAATGCCAGGTTTGCTGATCTGTGCAACAATATACTGTATGGAGGAAGAGAGGTCATCCTGCCGGAAAACCTTAAGGAAAGGGACACCACGGAGGTTCTGACCGCACTGGGACTTGACAAAAAGACCATAGCGATGCAGAAGATGAGGGACATCTTCAAAAATGCCAGCATCAAATATACCGGCAAATCATATGTGGTACTGATAGGAGTAGAAAATCAGTCCGATATACACTATGCCATTCCGGTAAAAAACATGTTTTATGATGTCATGGCATATGGAAATCAGGTAAAGGAAACAGCAAAAAAGCACCGAAAAGAAAAGGATACAGCAACATCAGATGAATTTCTCTCGGGATTTACGAAAGAGGATAAGCTGATACCGGTGATTACGATTACAGTATATCTCGGAACAAAGGAATGGGATGGTCCAAGGAAGCTGTCGGATATGTTTGGTGATGTGGATGAAGAGCTTCTGCCATTCATACCGGATTACAGAATTAATCTGCTGGCACCGAGGGAGATAACAGACTTTACAGGATTCAGGACATCCATCAGGCAGCTTTTCGAGGTACTGCAGAATGCGTATGATAAGGAAAAGATGCAGGAAGTGCTGCAGAACGATGAAAAATTTAGCAAGGTGGACAGAGAGACGGTTGAGGCAATCAACCTGTTTGCAGGAACGGATATAGACATAGATGAGAAAGAAGAGGTGATTGATATGTGTAAGGCATGGGAAGAACAGAAAAATGAAGGCAGAGAAGAAGGTCGAGAATTAGGAGAAAGACAAAAGATAATTTCTCAGATTGTAAAAAAGCTGCAAAAGGACAAGAGTGTGGCAGAGATAGCAGATGACCTGGAAGAAAAAGAGGAGGTTATCGCTCCAATTTACGAAGCGGCATTGTCAATGAAGCCGGATTATGATGTTGAGAAAATCTATGAGCTTCTTGAGAAAAATAAGAAGCTGGCATAGCAACTGTAGGTACTGGCAGTAGGACGGGGCTTCATCCCATGAGCCATGGCTTGTGCACACTCTCTCACGTGAGCTACGCTACGCAGCCAAGATACTGTAGGAATTATGCCTTAAAGATTTACGATGCCCGACGAAACCGTCGAAACGCGCCGTCCGTGGCGCGGTTCTCCTTGCCCTGCCATCCGTGGCAGGGCATTTCTGTGTATCGTGTGCATAATTCAACAGTATCTAGGCAGCTTCGCTATTCGCTCACGCGGGAGAGTGTGCCCAGCCGGTCACATGGGATAAAGCCCCTTACGCTGTGGCAAAAAAGAAAAAATGTGATGACAAAACACCACCTCTATGCTACAATCAACTCAAAGCATTATATTTCTGTAAGCGGCACCACATAACAGTTTTTCAGGTGCGCACCACTTTGAAGAGGGCAGACCACTTCGCATTATTCTACAAAGGACATGGAAGTTTTCAATGCTTTATTTACCAATCAACAGCAGGAAAATTGAAATGCCGTATGTAGACAGAATGCAGAAAATGTAGTCAAAAGGCGGATGAACTGTATACCGTGCGTAAATATTAAAGAAGAACAGCACAGGTATACCTTGTAAACTGTACCACTATACCCTCATTGGCACCAAATTTTCCTGCTCACACAAGAGAACAGGAGGAGAAGGATTGAGTGCAAAAGACTCAATGGCAAAGGAATACTTTGCTGACAATGCCAGGTTTGCTGACCTGTGCAACAATATACTGTATGGAGGAAGAGAGGTTATCCTGCCGGAAAACCTTAAGGAAAGGGATACCACGGAGGTTCTGACCGCACTAGGGCTTGACAAAAAGACCATAGCGATGCAGAAGATGAGGGACATCTTCAAAAATGCCAGCATCAAATATACCGGCAAATCATATGTCGTACTGATAGGAGTAGAAAATCAGTCGGATATACACTATGCCATTCCGGTAAAAAACATGTTTTATGATGTGATGGCATACGGCAACCAGGTAAAGGAAACAGCAAAAAAGCACCGAAAAGAAAAGGATACGGCAACATCGGATGAATTTCTCTCGGGATTTACAAAAACTGATAAGCTGATTCCGGTGATTACGATTACAGTATATCTCGGAACAAAGGAATGGGATGGTCCAAGAAAGCTGTCAGATATGTTTGGTGATGTGGATGAAGAGCTTCTGCCATTCATACCGGATTACAGGATTAATCTGCTGGCACCGAGGGAGATAACAGACTTTACCGGATTCAGGACATCAATCAGGCAGCTTTTCGAGGTACTGAAGAATGCATATGATAAAGAAAAGATGCAGGAAGTGCTGCAGAATGATGAAAAGTTTAGCAAGGTGGACAGAGAGACGGTTGAGGCAATCAACCTGTTTGCAGGAACGGATATAGACATAGATGAGAAAGAAGAGGTGATTGATATGTGCAAGGCATGGGAAGAACAGAAAAATGAAGGCAGAGAATTAGGCAGAGAAGAAGGTCGAGAATTAGGCAGAGAAGAAGGCAGAATTCGTCAGGCAAAAATAACAGCTTTAAAACTTCAGAAAAAAGGTCACTCAATAGAAGATATAGCTGAATGTGTGGATTTTGATGAGGAAACTGTAAAAAAATGGCTTGTGAGTTAATATTGTAGTGAAATGTAAATTAGAGGAAGCAATCTTTGGGCGAGAACTTGGAGGTTGCTTCCTCTTTTGCTGACAGTAGGATGGGGCTTCATTCTCTACAAACGGCTGGCAAATATACTCTCGGGTGAGCGAATAGCGGAGCTGCTTAGATACTGTTGAATTATGCGCATGAAACACAGAAATGAACTGCCACTGGGATGTAATATATCGTTGCTGTTCAAACGCAAGCTTGACACCACGCTGTCAAGCTATGCGCCAATAAGTCAACTATTGTCAGATTACAGCCCCTGCCTCGTAGAGGCACTTTTAATGGGCAAGGAGAACCGCGCCACGGACGGCGCGTTTCGACGGTTTCGTCAAGCATAGAAAATCTAAAAGCATAATTCCTACAGTATCTTGGCAGTGTAGCGTAGCTCTCACGAGAGTGTATGCGTTAGCCGGTCACATGGGGTGAAGCCCCTCACGCTGTGCCAAAATACAGCCCGGGGGATTATTTCTTTGAAAAAATATGATTTAAATGTAATAAATCGGTTGAAATTTGGTTAAAATTGCTAAAAAAGGCGAAAAAAATTATACAGCAATGATACTATTGTACTAGAAAATAACTTGCATTATGCTTTGATTTATGGTACAATGAGCGCATACAAAACAAAGAGATGCTGATAGGGCACAGCTCTTTGCACAAAAACCATGTTATAATGAAAAGGAGAAAAGAACTATGGTAAAGAATGTATTTAAAAAGTTAGGAAAGAAACAGAAGAACAACAAAGGTTTCTCTCTCGTAGAGCTTATTGTTGTAATCGCCATCATGGCAGTGCTCGTAGGTGTACTTGCTCCACAGCTTATGAAGTATGTTGAAAAGTCAAGAGAAGCTACAGATATTCAGAACTGCGATAGTATTGCATCCTCATTAAAAGCATATTACTCTGATAAAGAGGATCAGACTGCTAATGTTGAAATTGTGATTGAGGGTACAGGTATTACCACTGGAGCTAGTGATGCGGCAATCGTTGATTCGGGATTGACTGGTGCTAAATTGAAGGGTAAAAACTGGACTTCAATTACAATCACATATACTCCATCAAACGGAAGTGTTTCATATACAATAGCGGGTGGTGATGATGCTTACTATAAAGTTGATGAAAATGATGCTGGTAAATTCATAAAGAATGAAGGTTAAATAAAAGGACTACCAACCATGACCACAGAACTGATACCCATCTACATCTTAATATTTGCATTCGGTATAGTTATAGGCAGCTTCCTAAATGTCTGTATCTACCGCATACCGCAGCATGAGACAGTGGTGACCGAAAGGTCCCACTGCATGAGATGCGGGTATCAGCTCGCGTGGTACGATATGGTGCCGGTTTTCAGTTGGCTGTTTCTTCGTGGCAGATGCCGCAAGTGCAAAGAACCGATATCACCTCAATACCCTATTATTGAGGCACTAAACGGTATATTATACATAGTAGTTTTTGCAGTAAATGGACTTGAGCTTACGAGTATCATCTACTGCTTTCTTACATCTGCACTCATAGTTTTGAGTGTGATAGACTGGAGAACATATGAAATTCCATTAGGAATCAATATATTTATACTGGTGCTTGGAATCCTGCATGTGTTTTTAGACCATGATAACTGGTCTGAATATGTGATAGGATTCTTTTGTGTCAGTTTATTTCTTGAAATCCTTCTTCTTGTAAGTGGAGGAAGAGCCATAGGTGGCGGAGACGTCAAGCTCATGGCATGTGCAGGCCTTGCGATAGGCTGGCAGAATATTACATTAGCATTTTTCTTAGGATGCATCATCGGTTCTGTGATACATCTGATTCGTATGAAAGTAACAAACGCAGGCAACAGGCTTGCGATGGGACCGTACTTGGCAGCCGGAATATTTATTTCGATGCTATGGGGTGAGAAAATGATATCGGCATATTTGACACTCGCAGGCTTTTGAAAAACGTGTTATAATATAGCGTACTTAGTATAAAACAGGTAGTACGACAAGCAGTGAGACAAAAGCAGAGAAAACACAGATATGCCGAAATATATATATAGAATGTTTGTAACTGAACAGTTACGAATGTTTTACAGATGTATACAGTGTAAAACAAAGATAAACACGGAGGACTAGGTTATGGCAAATAGGGTACTCGGTATTGAAATAGGGGAGAACCTTACCGGAGTGGTTGAGATTGATTACAAAGCAAAAAATCCCAAGATTTACAATATGTTCGGCTTCCCGACACCACCGGGGATGATTAATGATGGAGTGGTACAGCCGGATGGGATGTTTCGTTCTATCTTATACAGTAAGCTGAAGGAAAAGAAGATTGCCACCAAAAAAGCTGTTTTTGTTTTAAATTCAGCGCGTATAGCAAGCAGAGATATTGAGCTTCCGCTTGTTAAGGAAAAACAGCTTAAGGAAATGATTGCAATGAATGCATCGGATTATTTTCCGGTGGATTTGAGCCAGTACAAGCTGGTACATCAGATTATAGAGAAGATTGACAGACCGGAAGAAAAGAAATTACGTCTTTCGGTTATTGCTGTGCCTAATGATCTTATTTTGTCGTATGGTGCTCTTGCAGCTGATTGCAGGCTGCAGCTTGTAGCACTTGACTATAGTGGAAATGCCATCAAGCAGCTCATGAGAAGAGAGATTCCCGGAGATGTGAAGGTGACTGTCAAGGTGGATGAGGTTTCTACCACACTGACTGTAATGGATGGAAGCATGGTAAAGTTGCAGCGCAATGTCAACCATGGACTTGCTGATGCTATTGAGGCGATTCAGGATAGTGAGCTTTTTGGAGAGTATCTGTCATTTACCGATGCAGTTGATGTGGCACGCAGAAAGACCTGCCTTGCAATAAGGCCTGATGGCACAGTACCTGATGAGCCGGCGGGCGGCGGCATGGATCCTATGGGGCATGAGATTGATTCTGAGCGCTTTAAGAAGCTTCGCCTGAATGTATCATATTCACTTTCCAATCTGATAAGCAGTCTCGGACGAGTTATAGACTATTATCAGTCGAGAAACTCAGATACTCCTATCGAGAGAATTTTCCTCATTGGCTTAGGTGCTGATTTCAGCGGACTCTCAAAGCTTTTGACCAATGAGCTGAATGTCAAGGTGGTTCCGCTTCAGCAGTTTGACGGTATACATGTGGCAAAGAGCATAAACCTCGCAGAGGCAAAGCTGGCAGAGTATTTCAACTGTGTCGGATGTTCACTGAGCCCGCTTGATATACTTGACAGTAAGAAAAACAAGGGAATCGGTGCTCCGCTTATGGCAGGAACAGCTGCAGGTGCCATGCCATCCGGCGGCGCACAGGCAGGTATGCAGGGAAAACCACCTGTCGGTCCTGATGGGAAGCCTCTTCCCGTACCGGCAGGGGAGGAAGCCGAAAAGCCTGTTTCTTTTGCAGTGCAGCTTCTCATTTTTGGCTTGTGTGTGGTAGTTGCAGTTGGTATCACGGCATACAGTATTTTTTCAAATCTTGTTTTAACTTCAGACAATATGACGCTTAAAGCTCGTGTTTCTGATTTGTCATATGCACAGAATATATATGATGTGTATAACCAGACCAAGAAGGACTATGACTGGACCAAGCTTCTTGAGAGCGCCTCATCCAACAAGAATGATGAGATAACGGGCTTCGTGGATGAGCTGGAGCAGAAGCTTCCGTCAGAGGCAAAGCTTGTGAATATGTCTGTTACGACTGATGGTGTTTCGATGACCATCAAGACAGGCAGCAAGGATATAGCGGCTGATGTAATTGCACAGCTTCGTACATTTGAGAGTATCATGGTATCCAATGTGTCAACCATCACGGAGGAGGTTGATGAGACCGGTGCTTCAAAGGTTCAGTTCACAGTAGATTGCACATATGTAAAGGCTGATGACAGTGCTGCTTCTGAATCGGCAGATGGCACAGGCAGTGAGCCGGCTGATACATCAGGGGACACGTCCTCACAGGCACAGACGGATAGCAATTCATCATCAGATACAGACAGTACAAATCAGTAGGGGGTGTTAGGATGTCAACGAGAGATAAAAAGTTACTTATTATATTAGCGGGTGTTGCCATTTTAGCACTGACATATTTTTTGATTTTTATTCCACAGTCCAATAAGAGGGATTCGCTCAAGAGTGAAAACATGAACCTGAAATCACAGTACAATCAGCTTTCAGCACTTGCGGCAAAGGCGGATGACTACACAGAGAAGACAAAGGATATGTCTGATGCCATGCAGCAGGTATATGACAATTTCCCTTCATATTTACAGATAGAAAACGGCATCATGGATGCGGTTGCTATCGAGAAATCTACCAATACAAATATTACAGAGCTTACAGTCGGCTCACCGACAGCTATTGATGTGAATAATCCGACCGGTGAAGCCGGTACAGATTCTTCGTCAGGAAGCAGTTCAGACAGCAGTACCACGGATAGCAGTAATGCAGACAGTTCGCAGAGCTCTCAGACCGCTGATGGCAACAGCTCTCAGTCACAGACAGGCGACGGCAGTGCAGCTGATGGCAGTACATCAACAGGCTCTGCAAAGTCTACGGTTACAGGTTATCAGCTTTATGATGTCAGCACAGTTATGGCATTCAAGACAGAGTATCATGGGCTTAAGGCTATGCTTGGAGAGGTGATTGGTTCATCACAGAAGAAAACTATCAGCACGCTCAACGTGAGCTTTGATGATTCGACAGGCAAGCTGACAGGTGAGATGCTTGTGGATTCATATTTCCTGTATGGACTTGATAAGCCATATGAGGCACCATACATACCTGCAGTACCACATGGTACAAATAATCTGTTTGGTACAACAAACTAACTGATTATTATAATATTAGGTTATTAGATTAGCGGGTTATTGAGACCGTAAGTGATAAATATCAAATGTTAGATTATTGAGTTATGAGATAACAAAATACAAGAGGGGAGGAAGCAGATTTGAGAAAGCTAAAAAACGATGATCGAGGAGTAACACTTGTGGAGATTATTGTGTCGATTGCTATTCTCGCAATAATCGTGCTTCCTTTTTTGAATGCATTTGTCACAGCTACAAAGACCAATGTAAAGGCTAAAAACGAGATGAATGCTACACATCTGGCGACAAACATTATGGAGGGTATTGAAAAGAACTCCATGAAGACACTGGCATATCAGTTTAACTATCCGTCGGAGGGCTTTGATGTGGCGGACGGTTTTAATATATCAGATGGAAGCAGTGCATGTGAGCTTCTTAAGAAGTCGGGTAAGTTTGATAATGTAAAGAGGCTTGAGGATATCAGTGCTGAGATTGTAAACAAGGACGATGTCATCACTAGCTGTATCCACAAGACTGATGCATCAGCCAAAATAAGCGATACATCGCTTTGGAATTTCAGGGAGTCGGATGCGCACAAGTATTATTTCTATATGTCTGGTGTGCAGTCAGGCACAAAGAAATACAATGCTCTTGTGACAGTGGATGCAAAATCGGACGCAGAGTCGGACAATAAGGTTAAAAAGTACAACATGGACGAGGTAGCGGATATGTCGGCCATGGATGCAAATTTTGACTGCATGAGTGCAGACAAGTATTCTGCTACAAATATTATATATGCATTTAATAATATGCCTGGTGTAGGCGGCATCACTCAGCAGGATATCAAAAGAACTATCACCATAGATATAGAAAAGTATGGAGCTTCGAGTAATAAGGCTACCAAGGTTACGGTGTCGTATTCATATTCTATCAATAAGAATGGAGTAAGAAAGACTTTTCCGGATCCGAATAGTGCACTGAAGGATGATTATACCATGGTGATTTATGATAATTCTTCAGATACTGTGAACCATAATCTAAGGAATGTCTATCTGTTTTACAATCCATGGTACACATCTACAGGAACACTTTACAATACCTGCAACGATGTCATTATAATCAATAATAAGGACAAGCTGGACTGCACGGTAAACATTGTAAAGCAAAAGACTATATCGGATCAGTCAGAGTTGAGCACGAAGGAGAGTACATATAAGGCATATGTGAAGGTAAGTGAGCCGGGAAATCGTACAGGTCATGCTTATACTCATATAGCCACCAATCTGAATGTAAATATGGGAGCACCGGATAATCCACTACAGCCCGATCAAGCTATATATGGCTTTAATAACAATGTAATTCAGAATGATGTAAAGGCAATTGTCGATATAAAGAATCTGACAAAAAGCAATGCATCTGAAAGGCTGTATGATGTGAAGGTGGCTGTATACGAGAGCAAGGCTTCACTGGATGATATATTTAAGGATAAAGACCCGGTTGTTACGATGACCGGAAGCATGGGGTATTAATTATGAAGCGTAATGATAACCGTGGTGCTTCCTTTGTGATGGTTGTAGTTGCAATGGCTATAGTGGCTGTTTTAGCTGTGACTGTGCTGTGGATAGCGCTTATGAACCTCCAGATGAAGGTGACGGACGAAAAAAATACAGACAACTTTTACTCGGCAGAGGGTGTGCTGGATCAGATATGTACCGGTCTGCAGGGAGATATTTCCAAGGCTTACTCAGCAGGATATACAAAGGTTATGGAGAATTACTCTGACAGCAGCATAAATGAGGCCGGCAGACAGAGTATATTTGCGCAGGAGTATTTAAAGAGCTTAAAGGGAAGTCTTGAGTCTGACAATACCGGTATGCACTATAAAACTGAAAAGCTTAAAGACTATGTGGATAGTAAGCTCACAGACGAAAACTCAAAGCCACACGCTGTGGTCAAGGCGGTAAATGCCGATGAAAATGGAAATGGACTGCTCAAGGTATACAACAGCCGCGCAGTCATTAATGGCATCAGGGTAGAGTATACCGATGAAAAGGGATTTAAATCAATAATAGAAACAGATATTTCTCTGGGAGTTCCATCCATGAGCTTTACAGCATCGGGAGGAGTTCCGGAGCTTTTTACATATTCTCTTGTCGGAAATGAAGGACTGGATATTATATCAGGACTTAATAAAGTGAATCTATCCGGTAATCTCTACGCCGGCTGTGAAAATGCGGCAGGCACAGGGACTTCTACTACGAGTGTTACCATTCCAAACAATGCCACACTTGATGTAAAGGATACCAGCTATATGATTGCAGAGGGCGATATAGAGGTGGGAGACTTTGCCGGAAAAGATACTGGTACAATAAAAAAGAATATGGCGGGGGTACACAATAACAGTACACTTTCTGTTGATTCACAGTGCCAGCTGTGGACAAGCAACATAAATGTAAATGGTGCAACAGTCAATTTAGATGGCATGACATATGTGGCAGATGACATGACCTTAAAGGGTACAGGCTCAAAGGTTACACTTGGCAAGAATAATAAGAATAACAATGCGAAGTACGTCGGCTTTGGCAACGGAGGTGCTGACAAGGAAAATCCTGTCGCAGGCGATAGCTCTGCTATTATCATAAACGGCAGGGAGGCATCTCTTGATATGTCAAATATCAGGGAGCTTATGTTAGCAGGAACCGCATATATCAATACCCAGGCTATTGTAAACTCAAGTAGTGTGGGTACACAAAACAGCAATGTGGGCATGGGTGAGTCAATCTCTGTAAAGGGTGACCAGATAGCATACCTTGTGCCGCCTGAGTGCATAGGCACAAGTGGAGATGGTGCGGATGCCAAATCGCTTTACAACAAGAATCCACTTTCCTATAAGGAGTACAAGGATATCACGGCAACCGGACAGGATCAGACAAAGTATACTGAAGTTAATGCTAATGTGGTCAGCACAAAGACAGGTAAGTCTCTCTCGGCATATCTGCCGGAGAAAAAGACAATCGACAACTGTATAAAGAAGGTCTTTGTTCCTTCTACTGATAATAGTGATGATGGACTTGTATACTATTATGTAAATCTGCCAACGAACAAGGCAGCTGAGTATTACAGAGACTATTTTGGCGCAGACAGTGACAAGCTCAATAGATACACTAAGTTCTATACTGACAGCATAAAGGTAAATGAGGCAGCAAGCATCTATACTGCCGGCAATTACAGCATCTACGATGGCAGCAATTTAAGCCTTTTGAAGGGCATAGCTGATGGTGTGGACATGGATGCACAGTCAGATGCCTTACAGCGCACGTATACTGCACTAAACTCAAAGCTTTTGACAAATTATGCGGATTTACCGACAAATGCAGCAAGTGTTTCGCTTTTTACAAATATAGTTAACAATACCAATTTGTTGAAAATAGTGCCAAATTCCGGTAATAAACATATATTTGAGACTGAGTATCAGGGGAAAAAATACCAGGCAATTGTCAAAAACGGTAACTACACCTATGATGCAAATGACAAATCACATAATGTGGATATAATTGTTGCTACGGGAGATGTGACACTGAATGCTGACTTTACAGGTACCATAGTTGCAAAGGGCAGGATAATTGTAAACAAAGACCAATGCGAGATTGATAATGGTACTCAGGAGGTATTTAAGGCATTGCTTCTTGAAAAGGTAAGTGATGCAGACGATGCACTGCACCTGTATGATGTGTTCATGGACGGTGCCAACTATCTGGGTAATGTTTCTTCTTTTTCAAATAAGAAAGAGGCGGACACAAAAATAGATTATGCTACGCTCATTACATACCAGAACTGGACCAAGGAGTAGAAAACAAGCGGCTTTTAAGGCGCAAAACAGCTGCGAAATATTTATATTTGGCAAATTTTGACGATATATACAAGGGAGGAATCCAATATGTCTGTAACAGAAAAAAAGAATAATGGCGGTTTCTCTCTGGTAGAGCTTATAGTAGTGATAGCGATATCTGTCGTACTTATAGGTGCGGCAACCATATCCATTCGTTCGGTCATGGGTGTTGAGGTGAAGCAGTGTGCCAGAAATATTGAATCGATAATTAACAAAACAAGAGTTACCACGATGGGAAAGGACAGCGCAGTTCTTGAGATATATAAGGATGCATCAGATGGTGCCTACTATTATAAGACAACCATAAATGGTACAGTATCTGCTCCGAGCAAAGTCGGAAAGAGCAGGATTGATGTTTACTATTCCATGAAGGATGATTATAGTGACAAGACACAATTGAACAGCTCAGACAAGATAATGCTTCAGTTTGACAGAAGCTCAGGTGCACAAAAGCCTGATGCCAATGGTAAGTGCTGCAGCCGTATCTGGATTCAAAAAAACAGCACAGAAAAGGTTATCACGATATACAAGGAGACCGGTAAGGTGGTATGTGAGTAATTTACATAGTTTAATGATGAATATTTTATTTTGACGCAAGGCTGTTATAAGGTTGTATGATGAAATCGGAGAGGAAGATGAACCATGAAACTTTTAAGGCGCATGAACAAATCAAATAATAGGAAAAACAGTGGCTTTACACTTGTTGAGCTTGTCATTGTCATGGCGATAATGGGAATACTGGGTCTGGCTGTTGTGGGCTTTATCGGTACGAGCACGAAGCAGTATAAATACGCTTCAAAGGATGTAGATTTACAGTATGAGGCACAGCTTACGATGAATCAGATAGGAGACCTGATAATTGATGCGCAAAAGGGTGTCAAGTATGAGCCTGCTACAGTGGCAGCGCCGGTGGAGGTGGCATCAGCAGCCCCTGAGGCCGGTTATATTGCAACTGCATCAGCGGAAGAAGCGTCATCCGAAGAAGCATCATCTGAGGAAACATCATCCGACAGCAAGCTGATTATCTACAACAAGGATTGTACATACAATATCATATACAGACCATCAGAGCACAAAATTTATCTGCGAAAGGATACACTGGATCCTGCAACAGGTGCGGTGAAGGCAGATGGTCAGGGCAAGGAATCTCTTATGGCAGAAAATGTCACAGGCTTTACACCTGATTTAAGCGAGGCAGAAAGCAAGAATTCTGTCGGAATTGTCGTGGACTTTAAGGCAGGAGACAAGAAGTATACTTCAAAGCAGAACTTCACTATGCGCAATAAGGTACCGACTGGGGCAGATGTGGAGTATGTGGCACCGGCAGAGCCTGAAGGAATAAGGATATATTACAAAGGCAAGGATGTAACCAACGGAACAGTATACTATGAGATGAAGAAAAATCAGAATAAATTAAAGTTTACTGATAAGATTCTGGGTGGAAAGTATGACTCAAAAAATGTAACGTGGGATCATTCCGGAACCCAAAATGGTGGAAACTTTAATGCTAATGGTGATGTATATAATGTAGAACTTATGGATAATGAAACTACAGATCAATTTGTTATCACAGTAACATCCAAAGACGATACGTCATTGACGGCAAAGGTAACTGTAAACGTAGCACATCCAATCAATATTCTGCATTGTGATGCAGATAAGCATTTCAATTTAGGACAGACGCATCAATTGTTTATTGATGAAGGGGAGTTGAAAAATTCTTCATTAAATGGCAAATATCAGATTAAGGATTTTGTATGGCATATGGAGGTAGAAAGTGTCAGCTCAACAGGTGCAACAGAGCACAAGGGAGATATATCCTTTAGAATGGGCGATGATGGCAAGCTGATTTATGGCCCGGAGGGCAATGGTGAGCCTGATGGAATATTTAAGTTTAGTTCAAATGAGATTGCAGGAGAAACAGGAGCACAAGGTAAGCTAGATGATCCTAAATATAAGAACTATCTTAATTATTATATTTTAGGTTATAATAAAGAAATGCATATCACTCTCGGAAATGATTTTCTTACCGGAGAGAAATTAAATATCAGCGTCTGGCTTGGACTTGAGGATATGCCGGAGTTTAAGTCAAATACAATTACGTTTTACACATATCATGAAACAGAGTAGTTTTTTACAAAAGGAGCAATCGCAATGAGCAAATTAAGAAAAAAAATAGTGGTTCCAATATCACTCACACTTACAGGATGTCTCGTTGTGGCAGCTTTTGTGCTGAATGACAGCCTAACAAAGGTCGATGCAAATGTAGCATTCAATGGAATATCTGATATAGTCAGCTCACATGGCAAGGACAAGCCCTTCAATATAGTGGAGGTGGTGCCTGACAAGAAAATGGCATCCATCGGTTATCTGATTGACGGTCAGGAGCCTGACGATTGGTTTGGAACACTGTCAAAGATGTCTGACAAAGAGGGGGACGGTGTACAAAAAAGGGCTGATTATATGGCAGGTCTGAAAACAAAGCTTGAGCCTATTACTACATATAAAAAGGATAACACAAAGCCTCTGTACTATGAGCAGTATGAGGAGAGCTATGTCAGTCTGGGCAATGACTGGAGTGAGCTTGCCCTTGTAGATATGGATAAAATAAATCAGGGCACCGAAGGCTACAAGATGACAAAGCAGGAGAAGGGTGACTACAAGTTCAATACCGATTACCAGCTTGCTGTAAATGAAGATGGACTGCCTACAGGTCATTACAGACAGAATGTTGACCATTATGTTTTCATGCAGGGCGAGGATGAGACAGAAGATGGCTCTGAATCTGTGGATACAGGAAAAAGAGGCTACTACAGTGTTGCGTTTACTGCAGTCAAATTGCCGGATGGCATGACAAATACACAGTATCTGGTAGGGACTGATAATTCACAGAAAGCTGATGGAAATACAGACAGCGGTACAGCTGGTAATATCGATAGCAGCACAGACAATACGACAGATACAGGCACAGCAGATGACACATCAGACAAGCATGTGGTTTATTCTATAAAGAGCGCATATGCCATTGGTTCTGCTGAGGGCATGCAAAACATAGCAAAATATGACCCAAAGGCATATATTTACAGAAAAGACAATTCAGATATCACATCACCATATGAATTTGTTGCAAGAGCTGACCAGATGGCAAGTCTGCCTGATGGCAGTAAGCCGGATTATGAGAAGTATACATACTGTACGGTTGAGATGGAGTATGTGCCTGCAGATAAAATCATTGATGACGAGACCTACTACGAGGTGGACACTAAGGTACCTATTGAGTTTAATTACGATGAGACCGGCGAGTATGGAGCAGTGCTTGACTCACAGAATCCATACGAGAAGATAGATGATGGCACACCGGACAATCAGCCGGCAGGTAACACAGGCAGGGTAATCCTCACTGATACAGACGGATATTTTGATATAGTTAAGGACAGCCAGACATACACCTATGTGGGTGAGGGAAATGGTGATTATATCATGGAGGCTGATAAAAACGGCTCGCTTGATTATCCTGTAAATACCACACGCATATATTATAAGGGTGGTTTCAAGAACAATAACTGGTTCAGAACAGGTGTATTTAACCAGGAGGGCAAGACAGGCGATGCTGATAAGACTGCCAATATGACCTTCAATGTAAAAACGGTCACACCCAAGGAGCTTGAGCAGATAGATGTGTCAACAATTGATTTACTCTATCTTTCCGGCTCAAAGTCCGTCCTTTCAAAGGATTTAGGAGACGATGCTGCAAAATATAATACTGATAATGACATTTCATGGGACAAGGTAAAGCAGATAGTCCAGCGTGTACACCAGAGTGGTATAATGATGCCTGTTATAGTGGATAATGGTATTGTGTGGCCTGATTCGAATGCAGATTACTCCAGCAACATTAAAAAGCTTGCAGGTCTTTTAAGCTGTAACAATTTCAGTTCCTTGAATTTTACTAAGGACTCTGCTGATAATTTTATTAACTGGGGGAATGACATAAAATACTATAAGGTTGACAGTGGAACCCATAAATATGGTTTTGTAATTGGCAACGAATATGTTATTCCACGAAACTATAATCCTAGTACGGATGTGCCATTTGTTTTAAGAGATGATTTTGCTTCTGCATTTATTGCAAATGAAGATGAAACTCAATTTGTCGAAGCAGCTAAAAATGAAAATTTTGACGAGATAGCAGAGTATATCAACTCAGAGAATACAAGCAGGAAAAAAGAAAATGATACTCTTGGAAAGGACGAGTATGCATACTATGACAAGGAGATTTCAAAGGCGATAGTTTTAAGCTATATCATATCGTATGCCGATAAAAGAGACATTATAAATCCGACAGATAGTCTGAACATACTGGATATAGAGCCTGGAACTGTAAAAAATGAGTCTGACGCTTTAAATTATGATAAGCTAAAAAATTGGCTTGGATCAAGATGCCCGGAGAAAAAAAAGGTTACAATAACAAGGGTTACGAGTGCAGAATTTATTGGAAGAATAGAGGATCTCAATAATTATGATATGATATATATGGGACTTGTAGCCGATAATCTGAATTATAGAGATGGTCATACAGTATATAATGATTGGAAAATGGATGGGCTTAAATACTCAAATGTTGGTGACATTGTTGTTATAAATCCGAAAGATGTGGTAAATTATTGGGGATATGATATGCTCAAGAATGGTCATGCGGGATTGCTGGATACTGATTATATAAATGATGGAGAGGCGCTTAATACTCAGCTTACATTAAGAGGAAATGGAAATAATGCTGATTATTTAACTGCTCCAAACACATACAGAGGTTCAGGCAATGATATTACTAAGCAGAAGGTTTCAGAATTGGAGGATTATATAAAGGCGGGCTTTCCTGTCGTCTTTTCAGATGGCTTTTTCAGCAATGATAGCAAGTATAAAAGTGGAATTAATGAGGATTACATTGATAACTGTTCAAATGTTTTTACCTTATTATGTGATGTAAAAGATAAAGATAATGTTCTTAAAGTGGACAACAAGGGAGACTTAAAAAATAAGTCAAATGAGACAGCGGTGCTTGTTACATACCTGACTACTGAAAAACCTGAAATATTACTCAAGGAGCAGGAAAAAGTAAAAGATACAGATTATGTTGAGATTAGTAATAATCAGATCACATTGGAATTTTCAATAAACAATGCAGGCGGTGCGGATTCCAAAGCGAGTTTTAATGCACAGCTGTTCTTGGATTCGAATTCCGATGGTAAGTTTTCGACAACCAATGAAGGAATAGATGCAAATAAGATAAAAATATATTGTGATGGCACTATTGTGAATCCGGTAATGGGTGATAATGGTAAATATATGTATAGTCTGAATGCAGGCAATTATAATTATAAACTGGTCTATGATTTGCCGAATGGCTATGTAGGAGTTATGCCTTGGCAGCTTCGTGTAAGTCAGGCTACAAATAGCTACAGATATGATCAGAAATCCGGATATGTGTATGCCAAAAATTCAAAAGGCAGTCCTACAAAAGTCAAGATTCTTCAGATTAATTCAACCTTGAAGCATAATGAGGGCTTTAGGGGAAATTTTGATATGCAGGCGCAGAAGAATGATAGCAATACAAAGTTTCATAAATTACTTAGTCAAGTGAAGGATTTTGACCTGGATATAGAAACAGTTCGTTATGACAACGTACCTAAAATGGATGAGGTATGTGATAAGCTGCAGACATACGATATGCTTGTAATTGGATTTGGTGATTGTTATGATATTGATAATACAAATAATCATCTCGATAAAATAAAAGCATATATCCAGTCAGGAAAACCGGTATTGTTTGCTCATGATACAACGTCATTTTGTAATAATAAAAATGATAATAAATATAATAATGTCTGGGGATATAAGTTTAACTCTATAATTCGTGATACTGTCGGACTGGACAGGTATGGAATCTTGTCAAATGAGTATTTAAAGAAGGGCAATACATTACAGAGTACTGATGAGGATTTTGATAAAGCTGTACAGACTGCCAAAAAGAATAATACTGATATTGCATATGAGCCAAAATCTGATAATTCAGTTATTGTCAGACAGAATCAGGGATTTACTTATGCAGATTTAAATCAGTATCAGTGGAAAGATAATGGTAACGATCATGGCGAGTACAGGCTGTATTCAGGGCTAGATGGTAATGATTTTGAAGCTAAGACTAATAAGGCAGTCAAGGTTAATTCAGGACAGATTACCACATATCCTTTTAAGATTGCTGACGAAATAAATATAGCTACCACTCATAAGCAGTACTACCAGCTGGATATGAATCAGGATGCTGATGGTGATGGTGAGAGTGATATTGTTGTATGGTATACCTTGTCAAACCATGGAATTTATGAGCAGTCTCCAAAGGATGTAAGAAATAATTATTATATTTACACAATGGGAAATGTAACATACTCAGGTGTAGGACATTCCGATTTCTCAAATAATGATGATGAATTGAAACTTTATATAAACACTATGATTGCTGCATATAGTGCATCAGTTCATGAGCCGTCAATTTATCTTAAGGAGAATGCAGATACTGATTCAAATGACATAACTACATTATATGCAACTATTGATGATGCCATTGAAGAAGAAGCAGCTAATAAAGCGGATGCCAGACTAGATGGTGCAGACAGTACGCAGGATGTTTATTTTACGGTAAAGGATTCAAACCTTGTGCGAAATCAGATTGATGAAAAAACTGTTGTTTATTTGGATTTTTATATCGAGGATCCGCAAAAAAATCCAAATGATGAAACGATTGGCACCGGAAATGATAAGATTTACTTAAAGAAGGTGGACTGGGATATCTATACACTGAATAATGATGGAACAGAAAATGAACAGATAAATAACAGTAAAGAAAACAGTCAATTAAATAAGGATCCAAGGGACTTCTTTGAAAATAACAAGACATATAAGGTAAAGGTACCATTGAGTGCTTTACCGGAGGGAGCTAATTCTATAAAGATTTATGCCGTAGGATATAGTAAGATTTACCAGTCACAGGTGAGCGGTGGTGATAAAGAAACTACAACAGCAAAGGCATACAAGACCTTCCAGATACAGCGTGTAGGTCTTGCTGATTTGGATTAGTTTTCAAAGGCTCCTGGCTATCACATACTTTTCGTTTAAGCACAATTTATCAAACAGAGACTTATATAAACCATTTATATAGTCTCTGTTTTTTTACTGTTTCTTTATACTTTCTTTATTGAATTATCCGCGCTTATTGATAAAATAGATAGTATGCGCACGATTGCGGATATTTTTGCATTCGTGTATGGGGGATAATTAACCGGAAAGAAAGGAAACGTTTATGAGTAAAATTTTCAAAAACCTGATTCCATACTGGCGATGGATCATATTAATATTTGTTTTTCTCATTGCTCAGGCTTACTGTGATCTGGCTTTGCCTGCGTACACATCTGACATCATTGATGTTGGTATCCAGGATCATGGCATTGAGCATATCCTGCCAAAGGAGATTACATCGGAGGATTATCAGATGGCACAGACATTTATGCTGTCTGACGAGAAAGAAAAATTTACGGACTGTTACGAGGCGCAGGATGCTTCAAAATCTGATGACGGTGTGGCAAAATACAAGCTGACAGCTGATTCGGACACACTTGATAAGCTGGATGAGGAGCTTTTGGTTCCTCTTGTCATGGCATATCAGGCTTTTCAGTCGGGTGAGCAGATGGATGTGGATGCATCGGCTATCCCGCAGGGAGTAGCGCTCGATGATAACATGATAAAGCAGATAAGAAGCAAGGTGCAGGAAAAAATCGATGCGGTGGGTTCAGCTACTTTAAAGTCCATGGGTGTAACTTTTGCGACAAAGTGTGATGAGAATGCAGGAATCGACGTGGATGCCAATCAGGTTGCTTATCTGTGGAAGGCAGGCGCCAAGATGGCAGCCTTTGCAGCTATTATGCTTATAGCAGCATGTGTTGTAGGTTTTGCGGCTTCAAAGGTCGGTGCCGCTGTCGGCAGGGATTTGAGGGAGAAGACCTTTTCAAAGGTTGTAGGTTTTTCAAATGCCGAGATTAACAAATTCTCTACGGCATCACTGATTACGAGAAGCACGAACGATATACAGCAGATTCAGATGGTTACTACTATGATGCTTCGTATGGTGCTTTACGCGCCAATCGTTGGTATCGGTGGTATCATCAAGGTGGCACAGACCAAATCCGGCATGGAGTGGGTGATTGCCATTGCGGTTGCTGCCATCATGGTTTTTATTTTCACACTGGTTGGCATTGCTATGCCAAAGTTCAAGATTATGCAGAGTCTTGTAGACAAGGTAAACCTTGTTTCTCGTGAGATTCTTACAGGTCTTTCCGTTATCAGGGCTTTCGGCCGTGAAAAGGAGGAGGAAAAGAGGTTTGATGAGGCTAACCGTGAGCTTACACGCACACAGCTGTTTACAAACCGTGTCATGACCTTTATGATGCCGGGTATGTCCATGATCATGTACTGCATCACACTTGGTATCGTGTGGGTTGCAGCAGGCAGAATAGACAAGGGTTCTATGCAGGTAGGTACCATGACTGCGTTTATTACATATGCCATGATGATTGTTATGTCATTCCTCATGCTTTCAGCCATGTCCATCATGCTTCCGAGAGCTGGTGTTGCGGCAGAGCGTATCGATGAGGTTATAAAGACAAACAGCACTGTAAATGATCCAAAAGAGCCTGTTACTGAGGCTGATCACAGAGGTGTTATCCGTTTCAACCATGTGGATTTCAGATATCCGGGAGCAAAGGAGGATGTGCTTTCAGACATTGATTTTGTGGCGGAGCCGGGCAAAACCACAGCTATCATCGGAAGTACCGGCTGTGGAAAGTCTACACTTGTAAACCTGATTCCGCGTTTCTATGACGTGACTGGAGGCTCAATAGAGCTTGATGGACACGATATCAGAGACTACACACTAAGTGAGCTTCGCGAGTCAATAGGCTTTGTTCCGCAGAAGGGTATTCTTTTCTCGGGAACCATCGCCTCAAACCTGCGCTTTGGTAAAGCAGACGCGAGTGATGAGCAGATAAAAAAGGCTGCGGATATCGCACAGGCTTCTGAGTTTATCGAGACAAAGAATGACAGGTATGAAAGCTCAATCGCACAGGGCGGCTCAAACGTGTCAGGTGGTCAGAAGCAGAGGCTTGCCATAGCAAGAGCTATCGCAAAGGACCCTCATATTTATGTGTTTGATGACAGCTTTTCAGCACTCGATATGAAGACTGACGCGCGTCTGCGTGCAGCCTTAGCAGAGGTTACAGAGAGTGCTTCCGTTATTATCGTGGCACAGCGTATCAGCACGATTATTCATGCTGACCAGATTCTCGTGCTCGATGACGGTAAAATCGTAGGAAAAGGCACCCACGAGGAGCTTCTTAAGAATTGCGATGTATATATGCAGATTGCACAGTCACAGCTTTCAGCCAGGGAACTTGGAATTGATGATAACAAAAAGGAGGGCATGTAAGATGAGTGAGAATAATAACGAACAGTTTAAGATGCCTCCTAAGAGGCCAAGAGGGCCAATGGGACGTGGCCCCGGAATGGTCACAGAAAAGGCCAGGGATTTCAAGGGCTCTACAAAGAAACTCATAAAGTATCTCGGCAGATACTGGGCTGCTATCATTGCAGTTATGATTTTTGCAGCAGTTTCGACTGTCTTCTCCGTTGCAGGACCGAAGGTCATGGGTAAAGCCACCACTGCGCTTGCCGAGGGACTCATGAACAAGATTGCGGGAACAGGCGGCATAGATTTTGATTATATTGCAAAGGTTCTTTTGTTTACGCTGGCTTTATATGTGGTGAGTGCCATCTTTATGTTTGTCCAGGGACTTATCATGACAGGCATCACGCAGAAGACCTGCTACAGGATGCGTAAGGACATCACGAGCAAAATCAACCGTATGCCGATGAAGTATTTCGAGTCAAGGACATATGGTGAGGTACTTTCGCGTATCACAAACGATGTGGACACACTCGGACAGAGCTTGAACCAGAGTATCACACAGATTATTACATCTGTTGCCACTTTGGTCGGTACACTGGTCATGATGCTGTCTATTTCACCGCTCATGACGCTGATTTCACTCGTTATCCTGCCAGTTTCGATGATACTTATTTCGTTTGTCATAAAGCATTCACAGAAATACTTCAGACAGCAGCAGGAGTATCTGGGACACATAAACGGACAGGTCGAGGAGGTGTACGGAGGCCACCTCGTCATAAAGGCATATAATAAAGAGGCAGAGACTGTAAAGACCTTTAAGGAGGCCAACAATGTGCTCTACAAATCCGCATGGAAATCACAGTTCCTTTCAGGACTTATGATGCCTATCATGCAGTTTGTAGGAAACTTAGGATATGCGGGAGTAGCCATCTCAGGTGGTATACTTGCCATAAAGAATGTCATCACAATCGGTGATATCCAGGCATTTATACAGTATGTGAAGAATTTCACACAGCCAATCCAGCAGATAGCGCAGGTGGCAAACCAGCTTCAGTCGATGGCGGCTGCATCTGAGCGTGTATTTGAGTTCCTCGATGAGGAGGAAGAGGATATAACAGTGGAAAATCCTGTAAAGCCAGACCATATCGAGGGAAGTGTAGAGTTTTCGCATGTACACTTTGGTTATAATCCTGACCAGATCATCATCAATGATTTTTCTGCAAAGGTAAAGCCGGGACAGCAGGTTGCTATCGTTGGACCGACAGGAGCGGGAAAGACTACCATGGTCAAGCTTCTTATGAGATTTTATGATGTAAGCTCAGGTGCCATTCTTGTAGACGGACATGATATCAGGGATTACAACAGAGCCGATCTGCGAGATGCATTCGGCATGGTATTGCAGGACACATGGCTCTTTAAGGGCACCATTATGGAAAATATCCGCTACGGCCGTCTGGATGCCACAGATGAGGAGGTCATCGCGGCAGCAAAGGCAGCACATGCGCATCACTTTATCCAGACATTGCCGGGTGGCTACGATATGGAGCTCAACGAGGATGCATCCAATGTGTCACAGGGACAAAAGCAGCTTTTGACAATAGCAAGAGCCATTCTTGCAGACAATCCAATCCTTATCCTTGATGAGGCCACATCCTCTGTCGATACACGTACAGAAATCCGTATCCAGAAGGCACTCGACAATCTGATGAAGGGCAGAACAAGCTTTGTCATCGCCCACAGGCTGTCTACTATCAAGAATGCCGATATGATTCTTGTCATGAAGGACGGAGACATTATCGAGCAGGGTACACACGATGAGCTTCTTGCAAAGAACGGATTTTACGCAGAGCTGTATAACTCTCAGTTTGAAGAATAGAGAAAGCACGGGTATCGTGCAGTTTTGCGAATATGCGTGGGCTGAATGGTTACATAAAATTAAAAAAAAATACGCTCTCGACAAAATTCGACAAAATGTGTTATCATAAAAGCATACAATTTGTTTTGACATGACAGTAATTGGCGGCATAGGAGATTTTAATGAGCACTTTAAATGTCGCAGTAGCAGACGAAAAGAAAAACATGCAGAGTTTATTAAAGGGCATGGAGTTTTTAGGAACAGCAAGAAGTAGTGATGAAGCATACAACATGATAAACGGTAATGCCGGTTCTGATGTGGTACTTGTGTATGTAAAGAGAGCATCCGGTGACACTGAGCCACTTGATGATACATATATGGAGAAAAAATCCCTTGAGACACAGGTGACGGATATCATTCATGAGATAGGTGTTCCGGCTCATATAAAGGGATATCAGTATCTTAGGACTGCGATAGTGATGTGCGTTGAGGATATGGAAATGCTTAGCTCTATCACAAAGCTTTTGTATCCCACTATTGCAAAGAAGTACAAGACTACCTCAAGCAGGGTGGAGAGAGCCATAAGGCATGCTATCGAGGTGGCATGGAGCAGAGGCAGGATGGATACGATAGACTCCATGTTTGGATACACTGTAAACTATGGTAAGGGCAAGCCTACCAATTCGGAGTTTATTGCCCTGATTACAGACAAAATACGTCTAGGGATGTAAAAATCGTCATTATAGACAAATAAAACCACGTTTTGATAAATTTACTAGGCAAAATGTACTCCCGCGTGATATAATATAGTATACATTCTATTGGTTTCAGGATGTATACTATATTTTTTATCAGATTAATCGTTGTTTAAATAACTGTAATCTGGGGGAGGTTTCAGCATGGACAAAATGAAAATATTAATGGCCGCATCAGAGGCAATACCTTATATGAAGACAGGTGGACTAGCTGACGTAGTGGGATCTTTACCGAAATATTTTGACAAGGACAGATATGACGTGAGAGTTATACTTCCGAAGTACAAATGTATGGATGATAAATTACTGCCACAGCTTAAGTTCGTCTGTCATTTTTATGTCAATCTCAACTGGCGCAGGCAGTATGTGGGGATTTTTACATCGCAGTATGATGGTGTGACATATTATTTTGTCGACAATGAGTTTTACTTTGCAGGAGATAAGCCATACAACAATATATACGAGGATGTGGAGAAGTTTGCTTTCTTTTCAAAGGCGGTGCTTGAGGCTTTGCCGGTTATAGATTTTGCCCCGGATGTGATACATTGTAATGACTGGCAGACAGGACTCTTGCCGGTTTTTCTAAAGACAGTATACGGCTCAGACAATTTCTATGCCGGTATCAAGACAGTCTTTACCATTCACAATATGAAGTTTCAAGGGCGATGGAAGATTAAAGAGGTGGCTGATGTTACAGGACTTCCGGAGCATATTTTTAATTCAGGGGAGCTGGAGTTCTATGGTGAGGCTAATTATTTAAAGGGCGGCATAGTATATGCAGATGAGATTACGACTGTCAGTCCGACATATGCAGATGAAATCTGTACACCTGAGGGCGGAGAGGGCCTGGATGGCCTGATGCTTGAGCGGCGCAGGCATTTGAGAGGCATTGTAAACGGTATAGATTATGATGTCTTTAATCCTATGAAGGATACATATCTGGATAAGCATTTTTCTGTAAGGGAATTGAGTGGAAAGGTCGTTAATAAGCGTCAGCTGCAGGAGAAGTATGGTCTGGCTGTGGATAAGGATGTCATGCTGATTGGAATAGTTTCGCGTCTGACAAAGCAGAAGGGCTTTGATCTGGTGGCATATGTGATGGAGGAGATGCTTTCCACCATGAATGTACAGTTTATAGTGCAGGGCACAGGAGAGCAGCAGTACGAGGAGATGTTTAATTATTTCCATGGCAGGTATCCGCAGAAGCTTGGAGTATATATCGGTTACTCAGAGGAAAATGCACATGAGATATATGCAGGCTGTGACGCATTTCTCATGCCGTCTCTTTTTGAGCCGTGCGGCTTGAGCCAGCTCATGTCTATGCGATATGGTACGCTGCCTATAGTCAGGGAGACCGGTGGTCTTAAGGACACTGTAGTGCCGTACAATGAGTACGAGAATACGGGCGATGGCTTTTCCTTTGCCAATTATAATGCGCATGATATGCTGCATGTCATCAAATATGCTCTTGATGTGTTTGAAAACCATAAGGACAGATGGCAGGAGATGATGCAGCGCGCCATGAGGCATGACTTCTCATGGAAGGCATCTGCGAAAGAGTATGAGAAGCTTTACGACATGCTGCTTGGCAACTAGTACATCGTTCTGCAAATAACAGGCCAATAATTTTCATGAATTTCCAAATATGTTCTTAGAAAGTAAAATACCGGATACATATCTATGATATGATATCCGGTATTTTGTGTTATCGGGTTATATGATTATCAGTAGACAGTGTCTGTTTTACTATCGTATATGTAGTACCTCTCGCCGAGTACTTCCTCGTCGCGTACCTCTGTAGAGTTTACCTCACAGATGAATTCGCTTAGGTTGCAGACATCTATATCGCTATCCAGCGGCATTACCAGAAATTCATGGATACTGCTTGGTATGAGCAGCATATTGCCGCCGAGCTTTTTTGCCAGCGAGCTTAGCACACCCGGGTAGAGTATGGCGGATGCGCCGTTTGTCTGCCTGCTGTTTGTAAGGATATACATAGGCAGGCTGTCAAAATCACAGACTGCGCGCATCTGATTGGCATAGCCCGGACATTTTTTGGCAAGAAACTCTGCCATGTTGATTATTGAGCATGGAAGTATCCTTGGTGTATTTTGCATTGAGGCGCGGATTAGTGTTTCTGTATCTATGCCCCAGCGTGACAGAAGCGCATCTGTGACTGTAATGGTGCCAAATTCAGGCAGTTGCGCTCCTACATATACTTCAAATATGATGGCAAAATCCAGATATTTGATATAGGGCACGTCCTTTAGCTGCTTTTGGTTTTTGTCGTAGCTTATGAGCTGGAAAATTATTTTCTCCTTTACCTTGGAAAAATCATCACAGAAGCTTATGTCAAAATCTTCAGTTGGCTTGAAATCATTGTAGGTGGATAAAATTGCATCGAGAATAGAATCAATGGATACACCATCAAGATACCAATGGTAGTAAGGATTGAGATAAATAGTCGGTGCTATATTGAATTTGGGATTGATAATCACCAATCCGTCGTAGATCATCCCGTTGTTCTTTTTGACAGGATGGATGGTAAGCTTGAAATTATTGTCAAGTCTTGCGGTTATTTCTGTTTCTATAGTATGTAAAAACTCCGTGTATTTCATGAATCTCCTTGCGGAGCATAAAAATATCGGATCTCGTGGAAAAGTAAAACCCACGAAGCAGGGCGCTTCGTGGGTTTTACTCTATCATTGTTTGTTGAAGTTTGCAATATGTATTTTTGTACAATTTTTAGACTTCATTTTTGTGACATCATACAAAGTATAGCTGCGCAATCCATTTTTAATCCGATTTGAGCCTCTGCCACAGTGTGTTGTAAAGAGTTGCGTCATCATCATTTAAAGCTCTGTATACTTCACAGTTTTTGAGCATATCGGAAGGCGGATTAATTGCCTCATTTTCCTTTGTTTCCGCATCCTGGCTGTCGATGACAGACTGGATAGGTGATGCATAGTATACATATTCAAAGTTGAGCTGTGCCGGCTCATCACTGCAGATATAGTTCAAAAATTCCTGTGCGCCCTCTTTATTCTTGCATGTCTTTGGAATAAACCATGAGTCAATCCAGAGGTTTGAGCCCTCTTTTGGTACGATATAGTCCAGGTTGTCATTTTCAGCCATGGCGGCAGCTGCCTCACCGGAGTAGCATACTGCGATTGCCGCATTTTCAGCAACCATCTCATCACAGGTTTCATCCACGTAGTAGGCGAGCACATCACTGCTTTGTTTGTTTAGTATATCAAATGCTTCATCGAGCTTTGCTGTGTCTGTCTCGTTTATCGAGTAGCCAAGTGTGCGAAGGGCGGGAGTAAAGGCATCACGGACAGAATTAATCATAATCATGTTGTCCTTGTATTTGCCGTTCCACAGGCAGTCCCAGGTATTTAGGTCTGATGCATCAGCCATCTTTTTATTGTATAGTATGCCGAGTGTGCCGTAGAAATAAGGCACAGTATACTCATGTGTCGGGTCAAAGGATGCGGACATGTCGATTATATCCTGATTTACATTTTGATAGTTTGGCATTGAGCTGTAGTCTATCTTGTTGACCTCACCTTCACTTATGAGCTTCTCGATGATGTAGTCAGAGGTGCAGATGACATCGTAATCGATGGCACCAGACTTGTACTTTGTGTACATCTCCTCCGGCTCCTCGTATTCCTCGTATTTAATGGTGATTCCGGTTTCCTGCTCGAAGCTGTCGATTACTGATTCATCGATGTATTTACCGTAGTTTAGCACTGTTATGGCATTGTCATTGTTCGTGCTTCCGGCGCTTATGGTAAATACCGAAAAGCAGCCGATTACGAGTACTGCAACAATTGCGATGCTCACACTACGCTTTACGATGCGCAGCTTTTTAGCCCTTGCAGGCTTCTTTGAGGCGCTGACAGGTATCTGGTTTGAGTTGATGTTTACCACAACCAAAAGCAACAGCACTGTGAAGAAAAGTATGGTTGACAGAGCATACAGCTCCGGCTTTACACCCTTTTTCAGCTCTGTGTAGAGCATGGTTGAGAGTGTGTTTACTCCGGCACCCTTCGTAAAGTAGGTGATGGAGAAGTCATCGAGTGACATTGTGACCGCCATCATAAAGCCGGAGAACACTCCGGGGCTTATTTCAGGCCAGGTGACCTTGAAAAATGCATATAGAGGTGATGCGCCCAGGTCAAGTGCGGCCTCATAGGTGTATTTGTTGGTCTGCTTGAGCTTTGGAAGCACATTGAGTATCACATAAGGGATATTGAACGTGATGTGTGCGATAAGCACTGTCACAAAGCCCAGATTCATGAATTTTACAAACAAAAGCATCATTGAGATACCGGTCACGATATCTGCATTGAGCATCGGGATGTTTGTAGCGCCCAGATAGATTGTCTGGTTACGTTTCTTCATGGCGCTTATACCCATGGCTGCGAGAGTTCCTATTATTGTAGAAATCACAGCTGCAAGCAGCGTAATCTGCAGTGTTGTAGAAAATGCCGACATAATCCGCTCACTCTGAAAGCACTTTATGTACCAGTCGAGCGTGAAGCCTCCCCATTTAACCTTGGATTTGGAGTTGTTGAAGGAGAGTACTATTAATACAAGGATAGGTAGATACAGAAACAAAAAAATAAGTCCCATATATACCCTTGATGCTATTTTTTTTACCATAATGCGCTCTGGTCTCCTTCCTTATCAAACAGATTGACGAGTGCCATGCTGATTAACACGAATACCATGAGCACGAGTGAGAGACCGCTTCCTGCGCCCCACTGCGAACCATGGACGAAATCCTGTTCTATGATATTTCCGATGAGCAGGACCTTGCCGCCACCGAGTATCTGTGAGATGGCAAAGGATGTGAGTGATGGCACGAAAACCATTACGATTCCGCTTATGACACCGGAAATTGTAAGTGGCAGTATAATCTTGAAAAGTATTGTGACTTTGTTTGCACCGAGGTCAAGAGCCGCCTCAATCCAGTCGTTTTTGATTCTGGTCATGGAGTTGTATATAGGCAGCAGCATGAATGGCAGAAAGTCATAGACCATGCCAAGCACGACTGCTCCGGAGGTATTCATGATGTTGAAGCCCGGCAGTCCGAGAGTGGTGAGTATCGAGTTGATGACACCGTTTTTGGACAAAAGCTGCTTCCATGCGAGTATTCGAAGCATAAAGTTCATCCACATAGGAAGCATGAAAACAAATACCACAAAGCTTTGGTTTTTAATCTTTAAGCCGTTTAAAATCATCGCAAGCGGATAGGACAGCACCAGGCATATTATGGTGCATATGATTCCAAGCTGTAGGGATAAAAGCAGTGCCTTGATATTGGTGTGCTGTACTATTGCAGCCACATATTCAAATGTGAAGCCTCCGTCAGAGCCTTTAAATGCATAGTACACAATCATGAAAAGCGGAAGTATGATAAATCCGATAATCCATATGAGGTACGGCCCTGCGAGCAGCTGTTTCTTTATTTTAGACATCTATCTCCACCGCCTTTTCATCTGAGGACTCAGGCTTGTGCATTACCTGGATATTAAATGGAATCACCTTGATACCCACATGACTGCCGACCTCTACATATTTGGTGGTGTGTACCATCCAGTCGTAGCCGTTTGCCTTTACCTCAAGCTCATAGTGCACTCCCTTGAAGATATTTGACACGACATCGCCCTGCATGTAGCCGTCCTCCGCAGGCACCAGCTCCACATCCTCCGGGCGGATGACTATATCGACAGGCGTGTTCTCACCAAAGCCCTCGTCCACACAAGGCATCTTTACACCGAGTATCTCGACAAGCTTATCCTTTATCATAACACCGTCGATTATATTACTGTGCCCGATAAAATCAGCGACAAAGGCATTTTCAGGCTCATTGTAAATGTCCTCTGGTGTGCCAATCTGCTGGATATAGCCCTGATTCATGACTACGATGGTGTCAGACATGGTAAGCGCCTCCTCCTGGTCGTGTGTGACGTAGACGAAGGTGATACCGAGCTCATTTTTGAAGCGGATAAGCTCGTACTGCATGCTCTGGCGCAGCTTTAAGTCGAGAGCGCCAAGCGGCTCGTCTAACAGCAGTACCTTAGGCTCGTTTACAATAGCTCTTGCAATAGCAATACGCTGCTGCTGGCCTCCGCTAAGAGAATCCACAGAGCGGTTTTCAAAGCCGTCGAGATTGACTAGCTTTAATGCATACTTTATTTTGTCATCTATGTAAGCCTTGCTTTTTTTCTTTATTTTAAGACCAAACGCAATGTTTTCAGCTATTGTCATATGAGGGAAAAGAGAGTATTTCTGGAAAACAGTGTTCAGATTTCTCTCGTTTGCAGGCACATTTGTGATGTCCTTTGAATCAAACATGATTTTTCCCTTGTCCGGTGTCTCAAAGCCACCGAGCATGCGAAGTGTGGTGGTCTTTCCGCAGCCTGATGGTCCAAGCAGTGTCAGAAACTCATTCTCCCTGATGTATAGATTTAAATCGTCGAGTACAACATTGCCGTTGTATGACTTTGTGATATCAATAAAATCAATTAATTTCTTTCCCATGGTGTAAACCTTTCTCATGTAATTATAGTACTGGTAGGACCTGTATGTTTATAATTTGCTGCTGTACACACTAATAAAAATGTGGCCGGCAGTAATTACAGCCCTATAAAAGAGCTTCTGCAGGGGAAGCGTCAGAAGCTTGGAGGATTGCTGACCCATATGAGCATGGCATCCTTTGAAGACTTATTTTCAATAAAATGCTTCTTACCGGCTTTAAAATAAAAGGACTCACCGGCCTTTACGGTGTGCACTTTGCCACCATAGCAAAGCTTCACGGTACCCTTTATCACATATCCAAACTCCTCACACTCCTGAGGCAGATATATTTCAGAACTGCCACCCGGATGAAGAGTGAGCCTGACAGGCTCCATGGAGCGGGTCTGTGCGTTTGGAATGATCCATTCCACCTTGCTGTTTTTTTCCTCGTCAATTTTCTCGAAATAGTCGTTTGCCTTGTATACAATCTGCTCAGGTTCCGAATCGGTAAAAAACTCCGCCGGTGTCATACCCAGGCACTGGATGATATCAAGCAGGGTGCCGACTGACGGTGAATTCTGATTTCGCTCGAGCTGGGAGATAAATCCCTTCGTCAGCTCAGCCCTGTCAGCAAGCTCCTGCTGGGTAAGTCCGTACTGGATACGAAGCTCCTTCATACGATGTCCGATATCCATGTTTACTTCCTTTTCTAATACATTTTATGTTATAGTTGCTGTAGGTTTAATAATAGATTTTTTGTTTACTAAAAATAAACCAACGAGATAATTTTAATATATTTTTTATAAATGTCAAGGGGATTTTTGTAATAAAAAAACACCTCATTCAGTTTTGAATGAGGTGTTTTTTATGTATGAAGCCGATAACCGGGATCGAACCGGTGGCCTACGCATTACGAGTGCGTCGCTCTACCTACTGAGCCATATCGGCAAGCTATATTATAGTATCAGATATAAGAGTGTATGTCAAATCAAAATTTTGAGGTGAAATTTTTAGAGAGATAATTATAGAAAGGTATTGACATTAAAATGTATATAGTGTATATATAACACATAAACAGTTAATAAATACAGTACGGAGGTAGCATATGAAGCTGATGCAAAATTCAGGAGTGCCCATCTATCAGCAGATAGCGGACAGCTTCAAGACAGATATTTTGGCCGGCAGGTATGAGCAGGGGGAGTTCCTTCCGTCTATAAGAGGGCTGGCAAAGGACTTGAAAATCAGTGTGATAACCACGATGAAGGCTTATGAGCAGCTTGCAGATGAGGGACTCATCACAGCGGCGCAGGGCAAGGGCTTTTATGTCAATGCACAGGACAGTGAGATGATAAAGGAACAGCACCTGCGCAAGGTGGAGGAGTCGCTGACAGACGCGATAGCCGCAGCTGAGGTGGCCGGAATCTCTAACGACGAGCTTAAGGGAATGCTTGAGGCGTTGCTTGATGTAGAATGACAGGAGTGGATTGGTTATGATTATGGATAGCTATAAACAATGAAAAATTTAAGTAAGAATTAGTTCATATTTAAATAATGATATGAAAACGAGTCAGGAGGAATGAAAATGACAACAAAGAATGCAATTGAGGCAGCAAAAATCACAAAGGAACTTAAAAATTTTACACTGGATGTGGAGAATTTCGCAATACCACAGGGCTTTGCGACAGCCTTAATCGGAGAAAACGGAGCAGGAAAGACAACACTTTTAAATATCCTGGCAGGAATCAGGCTTGACTATAAAGGTGAAATCACTTATTTCGGACAGTATTCTGATAAACAGAAGGAAAACTCGGGAGATATTAAAAACCGCATAGGCTACACAGGACCGGGCAAATATTATCTGCCACAGTGGACAGTTAAGGATATTGAGGAAATCAGCAAGCTGATGTTTGATGATTTTTCCGCAGAAGATTTTCACAGATATTGTGAGGAGCTTGCAATATTTTCACATGGCAGCATTGATATGAAGAAAGCCAACAGCTCATTTTCGGATGGTATGAAGATGAAGCTCATGCTGGCAGGAGTCATGGCGCGAAAGACAGACCTTCTTTTGCTGGATGAGCCGGCATCGCCGCTTGATCCGCTGATGAGAGATAAGCTGTGCCAGATGATTGGCGAGTATATCCATGAGGGCAACGGTAAGCGCAGCGTATTTTTCTCTACGCACAATATCTCTGATATGGAAAATATCACCGATTATGCCATTATAATGGAAAACGGACAGATTGTGGAGCAGGGCTTTGTTGAGGATTTGAAGGAAAAATATATCCTGATTAAAGGAGATGCAGCAGATACAGAGGCTGCCGGTAAGGTGCTGTATTCAATGACCAAAAATCCGTATGGCTTTGAGGGCATATGCTTGGCGGAAAATATAGATAAGCTCGCAGGACTTAATGTGACAAAGGAGATTCCGACACTTTACCAGATAAGCGTTGCGGTCATGAAAAATAACACAAAGATTGTGATGCGCTAGTGCGAGGTAAGGTGTTATGGAAAATAAGTCAGGAAGTATGAATGAAAAAATGTTTTCACAGGAACATGATACTGAAAGAACAATTAATAAAAAAGATAACAAAGCAAAGAATGAAGTTCTAACATACATCAGGGATTACCGTGTTATGACTAATCTCAAGTATCGGCTTATAACAAATATACTGATTCCGTTTTTAGCAATTTTTACATCAATGCTAATTGCCTGTTCGAAAACAATCTGGGCATGGATTGGAGTTATAGTAATTGTTTATGATTTTTATATGATGTGCGAGGTGGTGCAGGACTATTTCTGCTTCGGCTGTATGTGCAAGAAGAATGCATTTGGCATGCATTTTTTAAAGACAGGTTTTAACGGAGTAAGATACTTTGAGAATGCAGTTCTTGTGGATATACTTATAAGACCGCTGCGTATTGGAATTACAATACTCATTGCTTCAATACCATTTATTAAATTTGGAGTTAATATCTGGCCGATATTTGACATTATTATGATATCTTCAATTGTTTCGGTTGGCTCATTAAATATATTCAGATACATGGATATGGGAATGTATATTTATCTGCTGGCGCTTATAGTTATCTTCCCGGCAATTGCAGGTAGTATAGCTGTTTTGATTTATGGTGCAAAAATGTGGTTTATCGCACCTGTGTTAGCAGTGGTGCTTGTAGGCGTGATAGCAGCGACATATTATCATATGATGGTGCGTATCCGCAGATCATATTTTGATGTGTAGAGGTATTTTAAATTGGAAGTATATTTGAAAAGGAGAAATATTATGCTGAAAGATATTAAATTAGGATTTAAATTGTTGAGATATGGCTACAAACTGAAGTTGAATGTGATCATGTTTGTATTCTTTGCAGTAATCGGAATTGCATCCGATATAATGAGCAAGGGAACTTCCATCATAGGTGGTGTATACTTTATGATGTGCGGGATGTTCACATTTCAGCTCATCATGTCGATGGATGTGTCAGAGCTTATCCAGTCCACATCACTGAAAAAGAAGCTGCAGATATACATTCCGGTGATGTCAAGCACGGTAATCAATCTTGTTGTTTTCACATTTTTGGTAATAGAAAGAGTCATTCTGATACAGAATTCCGTAGCAGATAAGAAACAGCTTATCTTCACACTTTTTACGCTCGATGTTGAGCTGTTGACAGTATATCTGTACACAAGCATATGCTATAAGTATTATGTACTTGGCTTTATCGTATTCATGGTTTTGTTTATGGGCGTTTTTACTGTGTTTTCAGGAGCAGCGTTTGTGCCGGTTTCTAATGCTGTTTTTAAGCTTGGACTCCCGGTGGTGGCATTGCTAGGCTATATTGCTATTTTGGCAGGTGGGGCGTTTGAGATATTGATAGGAGAGCTTCTTTACAAGAAGCCTTTGTCTGAATTCGCATTCAGGGGATTTTTCCGTGATGCAAAGTAGTGATGTTACTGTTCCCACATAACAGCGTGACAAACAACATAGTGATTTAAAAAAATAAGAAATATTTGTGTAAAAATATTGAAAAAATGATCGCTTTGTAGTATGTTATCATTGTCGGTGCAAAGTCGGCAATGCGACTAATTAACATATTATCAGGAGAAAAATATATTAAATGGATAGTGACAGTTATAGTAAACAACAGTTAGACGACTTGTTTATGGATATGATTGCCTACTATGATGGCGATCCAAAGAGAATCCAGCATTTCACCAAGGTGCACAGCTATGCAAGGCTTATCGGTATAGGAGAGGAGCTTGATGATGCCTCGCTCTTTATACTTGAGGCAGCGGCTTACACACACGATATTGGCATACGTGTGGCGGAGGAGAAGTATGGCAGGTGCGATGGAAAGCTTCAGGAGCAGGAGGGACCGATAATCGCTCAGAAGATGCTCTCACAGCTTGGCTTTGAGAATTACATAGTTGAAAGAATTTGTTTTCTCATAGGTCACCATCACACATATGACAATATAGATGGTCTTGATTATCAGATACTCGTTGAGGCTGATTTCCTCGTAAATCTGTATGAGGATGATGCGGGAAACCGTGCAATCGACAAGGCATACAAGCGCATATTCAAGACTGAAACAGGAAAAAAGATTTTTAGACTAATGTTCGGATATGAAGAAGAGGATTAGTATGAGCCGGGCCGGGAGGAGACTTCCGGCCCTTGTTCGTATTATGCAGCTTATATCAGAAATAGTAATTAATCAGAATAGTAAATATGCAGAATAGTTACCTGAAATAATATTTGGGGATATGTCAAAAAAATTTGAATTTTGAGAAAGAAATATAAATTATGGCAAACAAAATAAATTATCAAAAATTAATGGAAGATTTAATAAAAGAAAATTGCATGGACAATAACTGCACTCCACGTCTTTTGCTTCATAGTTGCTGTGGGCCGTGCAGCACATACTGCATACAGACGCTCTCGGAGTATTTTAAGGTGACGGTATTTTATTACAATCCAAACATTTATCCGCCAGAGGAATATCACATGAGAGCACAGGAACAGAAGCGCTTTATAGATGAGTTTCCGGTGAAAAATCCGGTTCACTTTGTGGAGGGTGTGTACGACACCAGGCGCTTTTACGATATGGCACGCGGCATGGAGGCTGTGCCTGAGGGCGGGGAGAGGTGCTTTAAGTGCTACAGGCTGCGTCTTGAGGAGAGTGCACAGTATGCAAGGGAGCATGGCTTTGATTTTTTTACTACGACACTTTCCATCAGCCCGTTGAAGAATGCCGAAAAGCTCAATGAGATAGGAAAAGACTTAGAGAGCCAATATGGAGTGCGATATCTTTTCTCTGATTTTAAGAAGAAAGAGGGCTATAAAAAGTCCACGGAAATATCAAAGCAGTATGATATGTACAGGCAGTACTACTGCGGCTGTGTATTTTCCAAGGAACAGCGTGACAGAGAGATTGCAGCACGTGGGTGAAAATGTGGTTGCGTGACAGCAAAAATTATTATATAATTTAGCACAGTAAAGCGGCTGTTTAGAGCAGACGGCGGTATCACATCTTATTTTTATATAATACATTGTGATACATGAAAATAAATCATCATTTAATAATCAAGGAGGAATCTCATGGCACAGTTATGGGGAGGACGTTTCACAAAGGAGACAGATCAGCTCGTTTACAATTTCAATGCGTCCATTTCATTTGATCAGAAGTTTTATAAAGAGGATATAGAGGGCAGCATCGCCCATGTCACGATGCTTGGAAAGCAGGGCATCATCTCACAGGCAGAGAGCAATGATATAGTGGCTTGCCTAAAGCAGATACTTAAGGAGGTAGAGTCAGGGGAGCTTGAAATCAGCTCAAAGTATGAGGATATCCACAGCTTCGTTGAGGCTACACTCATAGACAGGCTTGGTGACACAGGAAAGAAGCTTCACACAGGCCGAAGCAGAAACGACCAGGTAGCTCTTGACATGCGTCTTTTCACCAGAAAGACAGTGAAGGAGACTGATAATGAGCTTAAGGAGCTTTTAGCTGTTATCCTTAAGATTATGAAGGAAAACACACAGACTATCATGCCGGGCTTTACACATCTGCAGAAGGCCCAGCCAATCACTCTGGCTCACCATATGGGCGCATATTTTGAGATGTTTAAGAGAGACAGATCAAGACTGTGCGATATATATAAGAGAATGAACTATTGTCCGCTTGGCTCAGGAGCACTCGCAGGCACTACATATCCGCTTGATAGGGACTATACAGCACAGCTTCTGGATTTTTACGGACCGACACTTAACAGTATGGATGGTGTGTCAGACAGGGATTATCTGATTGAGTTTTTATCGGCTCTTTCAACTATCATGATGCATCTGTCACGTTTTTCTGAGGAAATTATCATATGGAATTCAAACGAGTACCAGTTTGTTGAGATTGACGATGCGTACAGCACAGGAAGCTCAATCATGCCACAGAAGAAAAATCCAGATATAGCAGAGCTTGTCAGAGGAAAGACAGGCCGTGTATACGGTGCGCTCATGTCGCTTCTCACCACCATGAAGGGTATTCCGCTTGCGTACAACAAGGATATGCAGGAGGATAAGGAGCTGGCATTTGATGCATTCGACACTGCAAAGGGATGTATCGCACTTTTTACAGGAATGATTGATACAATGAAGTTTAACAAGGACGTGATGAGAAAGAGTGCAAACAATGGCTTTACAAATGCCACAGATGCAGCTGATTATCTTGTTAAAAAGGGTGTACCGTTTAGAGATGCACATGGTATTGTAGGAAGAATAGTGCTTTACTGCATCGACAAGGGCATTGCAATCGACGATATGAGCATTGACGAGCTCAAGGCCATCTCTCCGGTATTTGAGGAGGATGTATTTGATGCCATTTCAATGGAGACCTGTGTCAGTACAAGGTGTACAGTTGGAGCACCATCAAAGACATCAATGGACAAGGTAATTGCCGTTTACGACGAGTATATGAAGTCAAATTGGCAGGATGAAGTATAGTTTTTGTGCATATTTTATAAAAAACAGGGAGAATAATTATTAATTTAATATAGTTTTTTCCTTGTTTTTCATTAGAGTTTCAAGTAATATATTTCCTATAAAGACAGTTGTACGCGACAGACGGACAAAACCTGATTTTAATGTCAAAGTATAGTGTATGACATGGTCGAAGAAAATCTAGAAGATAGGGAGATTAGAGTAATGAGTGAAAAGCTTAAAGTAGGTATCCTCGGTGGAACAGGAATGGTAGGACAGAGATTTATTTCTCTTTTAGAGAATCATCCATGGTTTGAGGTAACAACAATTGCAGCAAGCCCAAGAAGTGCAGGCAAGACATACGAGGACGCCGTTGGTGATAGATGGAAAATGGACACACCAATGCCTGAGGCAGTTAAGAAAATCATCGTAAAGAACGTCAATGAGGTAGAAGAGGTTGCTTCACAGGTTGACTTCGTATTCTCAGCCGTTGATATGTCAAAGGACGAGATCAAGAAGATCGAGGAGGACTACGCAAAGACAGAGACTCCTGTAGTTTCAAACAATAGTGCCCACAGATGGACACCTGATGTGCCAATGGTTGTACCTGAAATCAACCCACAGCACATGGAGGTTATCAAATATCAGAAGGAGCGTCTCGGTACAAAGAGAGGCTTCGTAGCAGTAAAGCCAAACTGCTCAATCCAGTCATATGCTCCGGTTCTTACAGCATGGAAAGAGTTTGAGCCATATGAGGTTGTTGCTACAACATATCAGGCAATCTCAGGTGCCGGAAAGACATTCAAGGACTGGCCTGAGATGGTTGGAAACATCATTCCATTCATCGGTGGAGAGGAAGAGAAATCTGAGAAAGAGCCACTTCGTCTCTGGGGATATGTGGATGATGAGAAGAAACAGATTGTTCCTGCAGAGTCACCGGTTATCACATGTCAGTGTATCCGTGTTCCTGTATTAAACGGTCATACAGCAGCTGTATTTGTCAAGTTCAGAAAGAACCCTACAAAGGAGCAGCTCATCGAGGCACTCGAGAAGTTCAGCGGAGTACCACAGGAGCTTGGGCTTCCAAGCGCACCAAAGCAGTTTATCAGATACTGTGAAGAGGATAATCGTCCTCAGGTTGCACTTGATGTGGATTATGAGCATGGTATGGGAATCAATGTCGGACGTCTCAGAGAGGATACAGTCTATGACTGGAAGTTCGTCGGACTCTCACACAACACAGTACGTGGTGCAGCAGGTGGAGCAGTGCTTTGTGCAGAGCTTCTTAAGGCACAGGGTTACATCACAAAGAAGTAGATTTAGCAATTTGCTGGAAAATTTATTAAGGAGGGCGGATTTTCCGTTTGTGGGCTGTGGGCACCGGTGTAGCACACAGTAGTATTCCTCAGATAAAATATGAAGTCAGCCACGGGATTTTTTATGGATAGGCTATGGCAGTTTGCAGGTCTATGTGGGCATTTAACCTATTGGAAACCCGTGGCAGTTCATATTTTTTCTTCGGAACATACTGTGTACTCTCCGGTGAAGGCAGTGTGTTGAACGGAAAATCCTCACTCTGTGAATTAATTATTATGCAAAAGTCGAGCCTCTTAAAAGAGGCTCTCTTTTTTTGTTACGCTTGAATTTATATTTTATCGTGGTAAAATAGATAATCTGAGTAGAATATATTTAAGAGGTAGATATAAGTGAAGAATAATAAGTATGAAATTGATATGGTGAACGGTTCAATAATGGATAAGCTTATTTCATTTGCGTTGCCGCTTATGATTTCGGGTATTTTACAGCTGGCATTCAATGCGGTGGATATTATTGTCGTGGGACAGTTTAGTGGCAGCAAATCACTGGCGGCTGTTGGCTCGACTACGGCACTTATCAATGTGTTTGTCAATCTGTTTATGGGTATATCGCTTGGTGCGAATGTGCTCGCTGCTCGATTTTATGCGGCAGGCAAGGATGAGGAGATGTCTAAGACGGTGCACACCTCTATTATGATTGCACTCATAAGTGGTATTGTGATGGGTGTGGTCGGTGTTATTTTTGCAAGGGGTGCGCTGGAAATCATGGGTACACCGGATGATGTCATAGGTCTTTCCACTATTTATATGAGGATTTATTTTTGCGGTATGCCGTTTTTTATGCTTTATAACTATGGTGCGGCGATTTTGCGTGCTGTCGGCGATACAAAGAGACCTCTTATCTTTTTGATTATTTCAGGCTGTATCAATGCACTGCTCAATCTGTTTTTTGTAATAGTGTGCAAACTGGATGTTGCAGGTGTTGCAATCGGTACGATTGTTTCGCAGTTTGTTTCCAGCGTGCTTGTATTATATTGTTTGAGCAAAGCAGATACCAGCTATAAGCTCTGCTTTAATAAGCTTGCGATTGATAAGGAATATATGCTTCAGATATTTCAGGTGGGAATTCCGGCCGGCATACAGAGCACAGTCATAAATATCTCAAATGCCATGCTTCAGTCATCAGTCAATTCCTTTGGCTCAATAGCAATGGCTGGATATACGGCGGCAAACAATATACTTGGCTTTTTGTATGTATCTGTCAACTCAATCACACAGGCCTGCATGAGCTTCACGAGCCAGAACTATGCGGTAGGAAAACAAAAGAGAATGGACAGGGTACTGATAGACTGTCTGTTCCTCACGACAGCGGTAGCACTTGTGATGGGAAGTGCTTCATACATATTTGGAACACAGATACTTGGCATATATACAAGTAATAGCGAGGTAATTAAATCAGGACTTGAGATTATTTCGATTACAACAATCCCATATTTCCTGTGTGGAATCATGGACCTTTTTCCGGGAGCACTAAGAGGAATGGGATACTCAACTGTACCTATGATACTTTCTATAATAGGAACAGTCGGAGTCAGAATCATCTGGATATATGGTCTGTTTCCAAGCCACAGGTCGCTGTTTTTCCTGTTTATATCATATCCCGGTTCATGGATAGCGACAATCATCATGCAGGCTATCTGCTATATGTTTGTCAGAAATAAAGTGAAAGCTACAATAGGAGCTCGGAAATTATAATTAAAATCTATTTGTATATGTGTTAAATTGTGATATAATATTTCCAGTTGATTATTTTGGAGGAATATTATGAAAGCAAAACACACAGATTTGGAGAAACTTGAGCAGCTCTATAAAGAGTCGGGCAACCAGCTCGTAGTGCTCTACGGAAGGAGAGGTTGTCAAAAGGAGGAGCTCATAAAGGAATTTTGTGACGGAAAGAAATTCTTTTACTACAGATGCAGACAGGCATCGCCAGAGCATCAGCTTGAGATGATGGGGGAGGAGATAAGCCGTCAGTACAAGGTGAGCCTTAGCAGACAGACATATGAGGAGTACTTCGCGAGAATCAAATCAGGAGGCCCTTCCAAGCTTGTCGTGGTAATCGATGAGGCACAGTTTGTGGCAAAGAGGGATGCATCATTTATGGAAGCAGTTGCAAAGCTTAAAAAGCACAAGCTGTATCCGGGACCTGTACTTATAATACTTGCCACATCATCTACAGTCTGGGCCACACAAGAGGCAACAGAGCAGTTTAAGGGAGCCGAAATGAAGCTTGAATCGCTCAATTTCCTTGAGGTTGTAAGACATTTTGAAAGTCTTCCGGTCGCGGAAATCGTGAGAATTTACGGAGCAATCGGTGGAGTTCCGGCATATCTGGATAAGTGGGATGCATCTAAATCCTTTAAGGATAATATATGCAGGCTCGTATTGACACCATCGGGAGCACTGTATGGTGAGGCGGATGCTGTTATATCCGCAGAGCTTCGAGAGCTTTCTGCATATAGCACAATACTTGCAGCAATCGCAAGAGGTGAGAACAAGCTCAATGATATTTTCCATGCGACAGGATTTTCGCGTGCCAAAATCAGCGTATATTTAAAGAATCTTGCCACCTTCAATATCGTGGAAAAGGTAGTTTCATTTGAGACCGGCGGATGGGAAAATGCAAAGAAGGGCGTATATCAGATAAAAGACACATTTGTTAATTTCTGGTTTAAGTTTGTCTATCCGAATATGTCTAATCTGTATCTGCTTTCACCGGAAGAGTTTTATGATACATATATAGAAAAAGAGCTTGATGCGTATCTTGAGAGATATTTCAGGGAGGTCTGCACAGAGTATCTGCTTATATTAAATCAGATGGGACAGCTTCCGTTTACCATAAAGCGTGTGGGTACATGGATTGGAAAGACAGGCCGCATAGACATCGTGGCTCAGAGTGAGGATAGAAGGAGTATCATCGGCTTCTGCAACTGGGACAAGCCAATGATGACCATGGATATGTGCGAGAATATGGCTATGGCTATGGATCAGGCAAGGCTTACATCTGATGACTATTATCTGTTTTCGGCAACGGATTTTGAGCCTGCACTGCAAAGCTATGTGGTCAGAGACCCTAGATTCAAGCTCATCAACATGAATGAATTATAGAGGAGCTTATGGGAAAATCACTGATAATAACAGAGAAGCCATCCGTGGCACAGGAATTTGCGAAGGTGCTGCGGGTGAGCGGACGCAATGACGGTTATATAGAAAATGGAGAATATGTGATTTCATGGTGCGTGGGACATCTGGTCGGGCTGGTCTACCCTGAGTCCTACGACATGAAATACAAGAAATGGCGTCTTGAGGATCTGCCGTTTCTGCCAAAGGAATACAAATATGATGTGATAGACAGCGTGCGCAAGCAGTACAATATTGTGCACGCTCTTTTGCAGAGAGAGGACATTGACAGAGTTTACTGGGCAGGTGATGCCGGAAAAGAAGGACAGACCATCGAGGAGAATATCAGAAACTTTGGTGGTGTCAGGGAAGGCATGGAGGAGCTTCGAGTCTGGATAGATTCGCAGACCGAGGAGGAAATCCTAAGAGGCATAAAAGAGGCAAAGCCGATGAGTGCGTATGCAAACCTCGGAAAGAGCGGCATCATGCGTACCATCGAGGATTATGCGATGGGCATCAACTTTTCGCGTGTCATGTCGGTCAAATACGGCAATCTGCTAAACGATGCAGCGGGTACACGCTCGTACACGGCAATCGCGGTCGGACGAGTGATGACCTGTGTGCTTGGAATGGTAGTAATCCGTGAGCGCGAAATCAGAAACTTTAAGGAGACTCCGTTTTACAGGGTAATCGGCAGGTTTACGGATGCCGGTGTAGAGGCAGAGTGGAAGGCTGTAGAAGGCTCAAGGTACTTTGAATCACCGCTTTTATACAAGGAAAACGGCTTCAAAGAGGAAAAAGATGCACTCGCTTTAATTGAAAAATTAAACGGCAAACAGGCGAAAGTTAAATCTATAGTTAAGAATATTGCTAAAAAAAGAGCACCGCTTCTTTTCAACCTGGCGGAGCTGCAGGCAGAGTGCTCAAAGAAGTTTAAAATCAGCCCTGATGAGACATTACAGGTGGCTCAGGATCTGTATGAAAAAAAGCTTACCACCTATCCTAGAACAGATGCCAGGGTGCTCTCAAGCGCTGTGGCAAAGGAGATTGGAAAAAATATAAGCAGGCTTAAAGGTTTTGAACCGACAGCAGACTTTGTGGAGCATATTATGCAAAAGAGGCTATATGCCAACATAGCTGATACGCAGTACACGGATGACAGCAAGGTAACAGACCACTATGCTATCATTCCGACAGGTCAGCTTACAGAGCTTTCGGGGCTTACATCGCTTCAAAGAGCAGTATTTGAGCTGATTGTCAGGCGTTTCCTTAGTATTTTTTATCCACCGGCAGAGTATGAGAATGTGAAGCTTGTCGTAGATGTGGATAAGGAAAGTTTTTTTGCATCATCAAAGGTACTAAAGAGCGAGGGCTATTTACAGGTGGCGAATCCGCCGAAAAAGAAGTCGTTTGAGGAATCAAACGCACGTATACTTGGTAAAAACACTGAAACTGCAGATAGTACAGATGAAAACAGCACAGCAAACGGCAGCAATGATGAGATAGTCGTAAATCCCAAGGTGATGCTTGAGCTTGCCGATAAGCTAAAGGTGGGTGATGAGATAGCATGCCAGGGATATAATATCAAGTTTGGTAAGACATCTCCGCCAAAGCGCTATACATCAGGCTCCATGGTGCTTGCCATGGAAAATGCAGGACAGCTTATCGAGGACGAGGAGCTTCGTGAGCAGATAAAGGGCTCAGGAATAGGCACCTCAGCAACGAGAGCGGAGATAATCCAGAAACTTGTCCGTATAGGATATCTGAATCTGAACAAAAAGACACAGATACTCACACCCGAAAGCCTTGGTGAGATGGTGTTTGAGGTCGTATACATGACAGTTCCGGCACTTCTTAATCCAAAGATGACAGCCAACTGGGAAAAGGGCCTGGACGGAATTACAAGGGGCACGGTGGATTTCTGGGAATACAGGGGAAAGCTTGAGAGCTTTATCCGCAAAGAGACAGAAAAGATGATTGAGCAGAATCTGCGCCCTGAGATTGCAGACCGCATCAGCAGCTTTGCAGGCAAAAATGCAAGAGGTGCAGCGGCCAGACGAAAGATAGGTGTCAAGTGCCCGGTTTGCGGCGGCGAGATAGTGACTACACCGTTTGGCTACGGTTGTGCCAATTACAAAAATGATAAATCAGGATGTAATTTTAATATCGGACAGGTGGCAGGACTGGATATTCCGGAGGAACAGGTCAAAAAGCTGATTGAGGATGGAATCACCGATACAATTAGAGGCTTTAAGTCAAAAAGCGGCAAACGCTTTGATGCATGCTTAAAGCTCAACAAGGATGAACAGACGAACAAGGTATCAGCCACCTTTGATTTTGAAAATGTAAAGCCGCAAAAGGTCGAGGGCATTGTATGCCCGGACTGTGGAGGCGATATATATGTGTCGCCATACGGCTACCGATGTGCAAACTATAATAGACAGACAGAGGATGGCTGCCATTTCTTCGTTGGAAGGATAGCAGACAAGCAGCTGTCACAGGTACAGTTTTTAGAGCTCATGGCAAACGGCAGAACAGAGACGATAAAGGGCTTTAAATCAAAATCGGGAAAGCGTTTCAACGCATGCCTTGTCTTAAAGAAAGAGCCTGTCACAGAGGGCAGTGAGAAAATGCACACCGTCGTAGCATTTGACTTTGACAATGTGGAGGACGAAATCATAAAGGATGTCGTCTGTCCGCTTTGTGGTGGTCAGATAAAAAAGACATCGTTTGGCTATGGCTGTGTGAACTACAAGGGTGATGAGCCGGGAAGCTGCCGCTTTTCGGTGGGACAGATTGCGGGAAAGACAATCACAGCCGCAAACTTAAAGCAGCTTCTTAATGATAAAAAGACCGAGACCATACGAGGCTTTAAATCCAAAAGCGGGAAACGCTTCGATGCGTGCCTGGTGCTTAAGGAGGATGAAAACAAAAAGCTCTCTGTCCAGTTTGATTTTGACCATGTAGAGCCAAAGACAGTGAAGGATGTAGTATGTCCGAAGTGCGGAGGCAAAATCCAGGTGGCGCCGTTTGGCTTTGTATGCGAGAACAACAGACGTGATGATCCTGAGAGCTGCCGATTTATGGTGGGCAAGGTCGCAAGCGTCAAGATAAAGGAATCAGTCCTTAAGGAGCTTCTGGCAAAGAAAAAGACAGAAGTTATATCAGGATTTGTCTCAAAGACAGGCATGAAGTTTGATGCGCCGCTAAAGCTCACAGAGGACGGAGATATAGCCTTTGATTTCCCCGAAAAGCCTAAGCCAATCGAGACAAATGTACTCTGTCCAAAGTGTGGCAGACCTCTCAAAAAGTCACAGTGGAAATATGAATGTGAGTGCGGCTTCAATGTTTGGCATACTGTGGCAAAGGTGGAGCTTTCAGAGGAAATTCTCACGGAGCTGTTTACCACAGGAAAGACCAAAAAGAAGGTCACAGGCTTCACCTCAAAGGCGGGAAATGTATTCGATACATGCCTTAAGTTTGAAAATGACCAGATATTATTTGATTTCGATAACCCCGGCGAGGAAGAAGTGCAGAGCACGGCTGAAGTATATAACAATGCTGATGCACAGAACAATGCCGATGCACAGAACAATGCCGATGCATATAACAATGCTGATACACAGAGCAATACTGATGCACATAACAATGCTGAAGTACAGAGCACGGCAGATGATGCGCCGGATGAGACAACCATGGATGAGATGGGAATCCCAGAGGAATTTCTGGCAGGATTTGATATGGCAGCTGATAGTGCACAGGCAGATGATGTGTCGGAGGCGGCACTTGCGGCCGCGCATGAGCTGTTCGGTGAGTAGCTCTGCTGATAATTAATTATTAAATCTATAATTAACATTATTATTGTGGCTTAAATATTTAAATGACAGTTAAAGTAATAGTTAATAATTTTTACATAAAAGAAAGGACATAGAAAAATGGAAAACGCAAAAATAACAAACCTCTATAATCTGGATGAAACAATCGCAAAGGAGTATTTATCACAGTTCACTTATCCATGGGAGGCACTTGCCGGAATAAGTGATTTCATCAAGGAGCTCGGACCAACACTCGACCCTGAAATCTATGAGAAAAGAGGCGAGGATATCTGGGTGGCAAAGAGTGCAACAGTATTTGACAGCGCATATCTGCACGGTCCGCTCATCATATGCGAGGATGCAGAAATCAGACAGTGTGCTTTTATCCGTGGCAGTGCAATCGTAGGAAAGGGCTCAGTAGTAGGTAACTCCACAGAGCTTAAAAATGTAATCATCTTCAATTCAGTACAGGTGCCACACTACAACTATGTAGGAGATTCAATCCTGGGCTACAAATCACATATGGGCGCAGGCTCTATTACATCAAATGTAAAGAGTGACAAGACTCTTGTAGTCGTAAAGGATGTTTACGATACAAAAGAGGAGATTGAAACCGGCCGCAAGAAATTCGGCGCTATGCTCGGTGACCATGTGGAGGTGGGCTGCAACTCAGTGCTCAATCCGGGAACAGTAATAGGAAGAAATTCAAACATTTATCCGCTTTCAAGAGTACGCGGAGTCATCCCTGCAAACCACATTTTTAAGGACAAGGACAACGTAGTTCTTAAAAAATAGTAATGTTGTTTGAAAAAATATTGTATTTTTGTTGTTTTTTGTCGATGATACACTAGACTTATGACAAAAAATATGAGAGAATAAATCGGGTATGTTAAAACCATAACGAAAGGAGTCTTAAGATGATTTACACTAAGGAAGTTGAAAACATGTGTCCTGTAGCTAAGGGCGCAAAACATGAGCCAGCTCCTATCCCAGAAGAAGGAAAATGGGTTCATTCTAAGAAAATTGAGGACATTTCAGGATTTACACACGGTGTAGGCTGGTGTGCACCACAGCAGGGTGCCTGCAAGCTCTCACTCAATGTAAAGAATGGAGTAATTGAAGAGGCATTAGTTGAGACTATCGGATGCTCAGGAATGACACACTCTGCAGCTATGGCAGCAGAAATCTTACAGGGTAAGACAATTCTTGAGGCATTAAACACAGACTTAGTTTGTGATGCCATCAATACAGCTATGAGAGAGTTATTCTTACAGATCGTTTACGGTCGTACACAGTCTGCATTCTCTGATGATGGACTTGCTGTTGGAGCAGGACTTGAGGATTTAGGAAAGGGACTTCGCTCACAGGTTGGTACAATGTACGCAACAAAGGCAAAGGGAGTTCGTTACCTTGAGATGGCTGAGGGCTATGTAACAGGAATCGCTCTTGACAAGAACGATGAAGTAATTGGATACCAGTTCGTTTCTCTTGGAAAAATGACAGATTTTATCAAAAAGGGTGATGACGCTAACACAGCTTGGGAGAAAGCTTCAGGATCATACGGTCGTGTAACTCCAGAGCAGGGTGCTGTTAGGATCATCGATCCAAGACAGGAATAAGAGGAAAGGAGAACGACAATGGCATTATTTGAAGCATATGAAAGAAGAATAGACCAGATCAATGCTGTACTTAACAGCTATGGTATCAGCTCAATCGAAGAAGCTGAAAAAATTACAAAGGACGCTGGACTTGATGTTTACGATCAGGTAAAGAAAATCCAGCCAATCTGTTTCGAGAACGCTTGCTGGGCATACACAGTTGGTGCAGCAATCGCAATCAAAAAAGGATGTAGAAGAGCAGCAGACGCTGCAGCAGCAATCGGAGAGGGACTTCAGGCATTCTGTATCCCTGGATCAGTTGCTGATCACCGTAAGGTAGGTTTAGGACATGGTAACCTTGGAAAGATGCTCCTCGAGGAGGAGACAGAGTGCTTCTGTTTCTTAGCAGGTCACGAGTCATTCGCAGCCGCTGAGGGTGCTATCGGAATCGCTGAGAAGGCAAACAAGGTTCGTCAGAAACCACTGCGTGTTATCCTTAACGGACTTGGAAAAGACGCTGCACAGATCATCTCACGTATCAACGGATTCACATTCGTAGAGACACAGTATGACTACAAGGCAGCTAAGCTCAACATCGTTTCTGAGCATGCATACTCAGATGGACTCCGTGCAACCGTTAAGTGTTACGGTGCAGATGATGTTCAGGAAGGTGTTGCAATCATGCATCACGAGAACGTTGGTGTTTCTATCACAGGAAACTCTACAAACCCAACTCGTTTCCAGCATCCGGTAGCAGGTACATACAAGAAAGAGTGTATCGAGCAGGGCAAGAAGTACTTCTCAGTAGCATCAGGCGGTGGTACAGGACGTACACTTCACCCAGACAACATGGCAGCAGGACCAGCTTCATACGGTATGACAGATACAATGGGACGTATGCATTCAGATGCACAGTTCGCAGGATCTTCATCAGTTCCGGCTCACGTTGAGATGATGGGACTTATCGGAATGGGTAATAACCCAATGGTTGGTGCTACAGTAGCAGTTGCCGTTTCTGTTCAGCAGGCTGCTGATGAGGGCAAATTCTAAATAGAAAGCTTGATTTTATAGGCTTTTTGGAGACTCATATCATTTTTGGTATGGGTCTCTTTTTTTAGCTCATTTTCTGGATTTGGTGTAAAAATAGCTGCACGCTGCCCTCAAGTCGCCATATTTAATTATTGGCGACGTGGAAAGTGAAATATTGGCGACTTGGGCGACGCAGGTTGACAAAAATAATTGTTTATGGCGACTTGGAATACTAATTCCGGTTATATTTTATGCCTCGCAGGTCATAGCCTTTTGTATTTTTATTTATTAAAATTTCTAATATCTCTTCATACAGGAATGAGACCGGGTGAGGTGTTTGTGCTGGCGGTAGCGGGTGTGGCTGCTTATAATGCAATGCACTAAAAAGGAACCTGCATAAAAACAGATTCCTTAAATGAGGGAAAAACCCTGTCGAAGAATGGAAGTCCAGTTACTTTTCTGATAGAGAAATCGGACTATGATTACAGTCTGCTTTTCTTCATCAATCGTATAAAAGGCAAGGTAATTATTGATTATCACAAAACGAATGCCCCAGCTTGCCAGTACTGGATCATCTACCAGGCGGAACTTCTGTGGCAGGTCGGCTAGTGAGCCTATCTGCTCAGTCGCAGCATCTAACAGATTATCTGCGGCATCAGGATTTTTGAGGGTAAATTCGATATAATCCGCAGCACGCATAATATCGTGTTCTGCGGTGGAAGTGATGTGAATCTGATAGCTCATCGACTGCGGCGGCTCCTGATATCAGCCATAGCTTCGGAAAATGGTCTAGTGTTGCCTGTGGCAATATCGTCCATTCCTTCCTTGATCTGGCTGTAAAGTTCAAAGCGGCTGGTCAGTTCTTCGTAGGCTTCAATGCTCATAACAGCAAGGTCACCTTTTCCATTCTTCGTGATGAAAACTGGTTCAGGATAATTATGACAAAATGTAGAAATTTCATTGTAATTATTCCTTAAATCAGCACTTGATTTGATTGCTGGCATAAAAACACCTCCTTATTTGATAACAAAATTATACATAAATTTTGCTATGAAGTCAATGGATATACCATTAGTGTTAGCAGGATAAACACAACTATTCATATGTATCTGACCGCAAGGTCGGAAACACAGCCCGACTGAAGCATCATGCCACCAAAATTGTTAATAAAATAGGCATATTGCTTTGGATGAGTTGCTTTCAGTTTTTGATAACGATTGGATTCTGGAGATTCAAGGTGAACTCCGAAACCACAAAACATACAACCATTTCTTGTATACCCAGTGAATTTAGACGGTATAAGAAATACTGGGACAGAATGTCCCTATGATGGTTTAATTGAGACTAATTTTGATGGTACAGGTTATCCTACTAACTGGCTGTATCAGTTTGACTCTGTGCTGCATCTTGTTATGTACAAGGACCCACAGGGGGATTCTTTGTGGCATCCTCTCTGGCCGGGCTCAGAATATGTTGACCATGAGGACAGGCCACCTGATGATGCTTAAAACAAAGAGTCATGCTGACTTTCTGTTGTGATACAATTGAATATTGTTTTTGAGATAGTTTTTCTTTCATGTTGTTTCTTTTTCTGCTCGGAATACACATGTTTGAATTAATGTATCTGTTTGATGATTGTCGGACTTCGCTGAGGACGTTGTGTAACTTTCTTGTGTTGGAATCTCTTTATAGACACGAAATGTTACACAAGCTCTGCTAAAATCAAAATAAAAAATCTTGTAACTGATATTACATATATTCATGATGTAAATGAGGTGTACCTATGAAACGACAAAAAGTATTTTTTGATACAGAAACTACAGGCTTGGATCGTGAGTCTGATGAGCTTTTACAGTTTTCTGCAATAAATGAAACTGGAAAAGTCTTATTGAATACGTATATAAAACCAACTCAGCATAGTGAATGGAAGGATGCTGAGGCTGTCAATCATATTTCTCCTGATATGGTTTTGCATTGTAGAACCATAGATGAATTATTACCTGAGATACAGGCTATCTTTGATAATTGCAATGAAATGATTGCATATAATTTTAGTTTTGATTTTGCATTTTTGAAAAATGCAGGTGTTAAGTTTAAACCTAATACTATAATCTCTGATCCGATGGAAGAGTTCGCTGAAATATATGGTGAATGGTCGGAATATTATGGTAACTATAAGTGGCAGAAATTAACAACTGCAGCATCATATTATGGCTATGATTTTGATAATGTGGCTCACGACAGCCTGGAGGATATTAAGGCTACATTGGTTGTTTATAATGCTATCAGAGCTAATATGAAACCGTATAATTGGTATTCAATGCAGTTGCTAAATGAAAATAATGATATAGTATTTGAAAGTGATGAGATTCTTGATGTAATTGAAAAAGCTAATGAATTATATGGCAGAATTGACCTAAACATGATAAGGAAACATTGGAAAAAAGGTCTTTCATTTGAACACTTCATTAAACAGGCTGCAGACAAAAAATAAATATATTCATGCTGGTAAAAGAACAGGGCTGGCTCATGATTTTTTATTTGAAACAGCTCTATCATCAATGTATCAGCAACGTATCATTAATGTATCATGAATGTATCAACAACGTATCAGAGTGTATCACGAATATATCAGAGTGTATCACCAATGTATCATTCGTGTGCGATTATGCTTCTTTTTCGCATATTTTGAGCATAATCACCCCTCTTTATTTTTCGTGAAGCTGATATTTATTTGCAAGATACGCACTTTGTCAGACAAAGCACAGATCTTGTTCGGGATTGAATCCCTAATACCCAAATAAAAAGCAGTATTACTGTCAAAAAATAACAGTAATACTGCACTTTTTTTAAAGAAGTTCATCTAAAAAATCAAGTGTTTGATAGGCTCTGATTCTTGTCAGGTGCGTTCGTGCTGCAGAAACTTGATGCTCGTCATTTAAATCAATATGTTCCTTTAAAAATAATCTGAACTTCTCGCTGTCTATTGGGAATGCATCCTCAATATGATAGCCGTTAACTAAATATTCCCAGCCGTTGTCTTGTCGATATTCTCCGGACTTTCCGTCCGGAAGCTTAGAGTCATTAAATGATATTATGGCCAAATATGTTCTGTCTGAATCCAGTCCTGCCATAACGTGAAATACTCCTTCTTCTGGAGCTATGTATACTTTGTCTTCGTATATTAAGGTATTTCCTTCGTCTAAAACTTCCTTTTTAATGAACTTGTAAAAGTGTCCTTTCTTCATCATTTGTTTTCTTGTGAAATAGCAAGCAGGCATGTGCTGTTTTTTTATTTTTTTGAGTAATTTTGATAATATCATAGTTATGTTCTCCTGTTATTTTAATTATAGTATTACTATTATTCTTTGATACTTATACTGTTATTGGTAACACGGTGTTGTCTCGCAGAGAAGATATTTTCCTTCTGCATAAATCAGGACATGATGTGTTACGTTTCCTTTTTTGTCTGTGACATTCAGATCGCCAAAGTCGGCAGCTTTGAAGATGCATTCTTCCTCTACAGTCACACTTTCTCCTGCAGTTTTATCATATTCGGACTTTGAGGAGAGAGATGTTGACCTTTTGAGCATTTTTCTTGTACCTATAAGCTTATGAAAAAACTCTCTGCTTTTAGGATCCTGAGCGTTAAATACAGAGATATAAGAGCATAAATCAATAATTTCTCTTGCCTGTACGTCTCCGTATTTGGCTTCAAGCTGAGCAATTGACTGCATCAGAAGGAATAGTGTTACCTTCTTTGACCTGAGTGTTGACATTGCTGAATCAAGTATCTGGAATGGTATTTTAAGCTGTACAGCCTCATCCAAAAGAAAAAGAATCGGTACAGTTTCTTCTCCTGATGAGACGTCAGGTCTTCTCATAAATGCCTGGAGAAAATTGGATATAATGATGCTGATGACAGGGGCATATACAGAGTATTTATCCTGAGGCACGTCTATGTAGATATCGGAACTGTTTAAATCATCAGGGGTAATGCAGTCCCCTTTGCCATCAAGCAGCTCCGCCAGGGCTCCTGTGTGAAATGGTCTTATGTTTTTAACGAGATGATTATATATTCCGCTTACATTTTTTTCGGATGAACCCTCGTATGAGTTGGTATACTCCCCAGCAATCCTGCATCCGCTGGCTTTTATTGTCATTGTTATATTAAATACATTGTCATTAAGTATTTCATCGACAAATTCAGGAAATCTGAGAGGCCCGGAGATTTTTCCTGTCTCATGCATAAAACAAAGATACAGAAGAATTGAGCAGAAATAATCACGAGCTCCTTCTACGAAGAATGCAGCATTTTCTCCATCTTCATCCGGACATATGATCTGACTCATATTTTCTGCGAATGTTCTCTTATCGATGAGGCTCATTTCAGATAAACCACTAAAAGGATCATAGTGACACGAACCAACAGCATTATCAGGAGTGAAGACCTTTATATTTTTTCTTTTATCTTTAACAAAATTGAGCAGATCACCTTTTATTGATATAGCGAAAACACCGCATCCTCCATCTGTTCTGTCAGCATTAAATCGGGCCGCAGTAGTAGCAGCCTGTGTTGTACTTTTTCCGCATCCGGGTCTGCCGAAACAGATCAGATTGCCGGGAGCTGCACTGTCTCTCTTTAATAGATGATAGGTGCCGAATTTATCCTTTGCTTTACCGAGTATAACTCCTTCTGCTGTATGCCAATCTTCGACAGGCAGTTGCTTTTCAATATCAATTTTATACGGGTCTGATTTTTCCCAAAACTCTACGAGTTCTGTATAGGTCTTGTTGTATTGATGATGGTCCTTGGCATAGCTCCGTCCGGTTAGATATTTATATCTTTGTGAGCGTATTTTTGTAAAAAATAAATAAATCCAAAATGCTGCAAGAAAAGCCATTAATCCGTATTGAATCAATGGATACAGGCTACTGTTTTCTCTTAATTTAAGGGAAAGACAGCACCACTCGAAAATAGGAGTATACATAAATGCAAATATAGCTCCCATTACAAGATATTGCAGAATGCCATAATAAATAAGTTTTTTGATTATGATGTGTTTGTTCTTTACCATGTTTTTTCCTCCTCAATGGTAGTATTTTGTGTGCCCCAGGATGATGTGTTGTCCCATGTCTTTGTGCCCCATGATTTCTCTTTTTCCACAGTGGTTTCAAGTTCTTTGATTTTAGTTTGGGCATCCTGCAGCTTATGTGACATATCGTCAAGCTCATTCTTTAATTTTTCTATTTCACAGTCTTTGCTCTGAATAGTATCTGAAAGTTCCTTGACGAGTGTATTCAGTTCATTTTTGTTAGTGATTTCAATTTTTCTTTCAGTAGCGATTTCTTTTATCTGATCGAGTGTAAGTCCGGTGAGTTTTGTTATATTTTTCAGGGTTTTTACTGAAAAATTTATGCCACCGGTTTTGCCTGTATACACATAATCTGCACCAGGAATATTATTAGCCTTCATAAATTCCGCCAAATTTTTGTGTATATGCTGTAATTCAGCTTTATTGCAGACATCAAAAGCAGAAATTTTAGTATCGTAATAGTCAGTCATTTTTGCATAGTTTTTTAACGGAATTGGATTGCCATATTTATCCTTTTTCAGTCTGTATACAAATTCATATCGACCTGATTCAGTCTGCTCTACTTTTGTTGTTCTTTGAGTTTTGAAGCGTGCTAAATCATGATCTAATTTAGTGCGCGGTATAAAATATATATGTATATGTGGTTGAGCCGCTTCATCATAATGAATGCGATCATAAAATACAGAGCCATACCTTGCTGAAATAAAATCGTATATTCCTTTAAAAAAAGCTTTTCTTTTTCCGGATTAATATAAGCAATATTATCTTTTGATATCGTGGAATAATCGCTCACCTCTTTTGGCAAAGTGAATACCCAGCCGCATGCAGTAATAGCGTCAACTTCTCTTTTAGTATTGCGCCCATACAAATAGCTTTTGCTTATTTCTTCATGAAATATGTTTTCAGCTTGTTTTATATCATTAGATGTTTCAGTAAATGAATAATTAAGGCAGGTTTTTAATGGATTGATATCTTTATTTGAATTATTCTTGTGATATCGTCCATTATGCTTGAAAAGCTGAATTACCCCATCTGTAGTGAACTTATCTAAATCACCCATTTGCTAATTTCTCCCTTCATAACGTTTGTTAATAGGGTGGAGTTGTTATCTTGCTCTATCAGGGCCATGCTGTCCTTGGGCGAGGCCCTAACCCTTGCTAACAAGGACATTCTGTCCTTACGAGACCTATAACTCTTCGCTGACGGCTCAGAGTTATAGCCCTCTATCCTTGATGTGCTCTCTTTTGAGAGAGCACACGGGGACGTATTCCCCGCTTCAAAATGTGTTCGCATCACTTCGCTTTAGGCTCAGCGATGTTCATACATTTTGAACCCTTTATGTTGCTGTGCTTTAAGGCACAGCAGAGAGCTGATTTTAATCAGCTCTCATTACTTATGTGTGACGAATAGTAAGGCTTTTGAATTTCCTGATCAGAGCTAAACTTCTGCTCCAATGCATTTGCCTTTTCAATGATTTTATGAATTTGTTCAATGGAAAGATCAAACTCTGCCTTGCACATTGTGTTGAAGCCTTTTTTGAGTCCTGTAAGGCTTTCATTTTCTCTTTGGAGCTCGTTTACGAGCTCTGTAATCGATCTTGTTTTACTCATGTCCGTTACCCTTTCTTAGATGTATTACTTTTTTATGATTGCGGTAAATGATTTCTCATTTACCGCATTGATTTAGAGTGATGGGCTAAAAAATCTCATCATCCTCATCAAGATTATTGAGCTCAATCTCATCAAGATTATTGAGTTCAATCTTGTCAAGATTATTGAGCTCAATCTCATCAAGATTCCATTCAGTTTTTGTCAGCATCACGAGGTCATGGAGACAACGATATGTATAAGTTGAATCCTTTATCATATCCCAACTTCTGATGAGTGCATCGTATACTGAGATTAACTTAAGCTGCTCCGGATTTTCACAGGATTTTTTATACAACTCCTGAAAATCGTCTGACTGTTTTTTGTCCGTTTCCTTAAGCATGCTGCTTATATATCTCAGACACTGAGATAAATGATACATAGACTCACCCTTTGCGTTATCGCCGGCTGGCTGCTTTTTGTGACACCATTTTACAAATGGTAAAATGTTTCTTCTCACTGCAAAATTGTTTGCATACTGAGAAAAAATTGCTGCTACTTTATTTGTAGCACCTAAAATGATTTTCTTATCCATAGATTTAACCTCCTGGACTATTCTCTATCTGTGTGATAGAGGTGCTGTCAATCATTCGATTGACGTTAATTTTTCATGTTACGCATATATAATATTTAATTATTCAATTTTGTCCAAAAAAAAATATATATTTTTAAAAAAAAATGATATGATAAAAATTTAGATATGATACATAGAAAAAAAGTACTAATTACGCTTGCTTTAAAAATTCTTTATATATATATTGTTCTCCACTTTGCGATTTTGTCCAAAATCATATTCAGTTTTAATAGAAAATTAATTGTTTCCGGGCCCAGGGGATTACCCCCGGACCCGGTGGAACTAATTTGTTTCGTCTGCGATGTACTTTGCAGATTCCCTTGCAAAATCAAGTGCTCTATTTATCTTGTCTATGGTGATTACGTTAGGCGATGGTTCTCTGCCAATCACGATGTCAACTGAATTTGCAAGGTCAGTGTGGCTGATCAGGAGTTTATAAATCGCAAATGCATCTCCTTCAACATCAAGGTCATAATAAAGTTCAGGTTCTTTTGCAAGGGCATCTTCAAGACTGCTATATCCGTCTTCAATGGCTTTAGCTTCATACTTCATATTGATGATTGACTGGGCCAGTGCTACTGCAAGCTTATACGGAAAAAGCGTCTGCATGTTGTTTAAGTATCTTTCTGTAATGAAGAAAGTTAATTCGGTCTCTTCTTTTTCATCATTAAATTCTTTACTGATATGAAAATCCCTGCAGGTATTCTTTGTTTTGATGACTTTAATTGTAGGGGCAGGCGAGTTAAGCCTCTTGCAATCTCTGTCAGCAGATGCCTGCAGCTGTTCCTGCAGCTGTTCCTGCAGGATATCCTTGCTTATGTTGTAAGGAATTTTGTTTTTTGTGAATTTCATAATTTGTCCTTTCTGAGACTCATGGTCTCGTTAAAATGGTTGTAATAAGGTTTTCCCTTCGATATAAGTATGATAGAAGATATCTGTTATCTGCCCTTTCCATATAAGTTTTTACAGATTATTTGACGAGAATTTTTATGGCAGTACAAAATCTATAAATTCATTTATATATATAATTGTGTCAGAAGCCGGAAGGAAAAAAAGCTTTCTATATAATAAGAGCTTAAAAATTAATTCTTAAATCTTTGGGAAACATTGATTTTTCATTGTCAGATGCAGAATTTCTTCTATAATATGACCATTCATGGCAGCTTTGCAGGTCGGCCCAAGTTTCGTAAATCAATCCGTCTGTGAAATTCTCGGAGGATGGCTTGAAATTTTCCATACTAAAAAAGAGGCTAAAAAAGCCTCTTTCACTAATTATCAGGAACTCCTTAATCCTGCCTCAAGGTATTTAATCTGTTCCGCGTTTGCTGCGTAACGGATTTCGATGCCTCCAGCAATGGGAGTTACAAGCACGCGCTCATCCGCCATTTCATGATGGATAAGGTGCTTGACGCAATCAACAATTTTCTCAGGTGTGGTGGAAGTATTGTCGATGCTGGTTACTACAATACTTGATAAACCACTGTGGACTGCGCCACTTTTGATGAAAATATTCATTTTTTATCCTCCTTCCGATTCCGGGTAGTGTCAAAAACTACCCATTTTATTGTTCTAAAATTCTTTTAAAACCTTGATTTATTGAAGGTTTGCAAATAAAAAGAGCATTGACCTCCCAAAAGAAGTATAATGAGTTCACCACAAACACCATTATCAACAAGGAGACAATGCTCATGGACATTATACTTTATTTACTTCTATTTATTCAATACCAACATAAACAAATCTGCTGGCTTTTTAATTTTATCTGCAGATATATTCCCCTTAAGCAGTGGGTCTTCGATGACTCCCATTCTCCCAAATATCAAAAATTCAAGATTGATAAGCTCCCAAAAATAATCTATTACGAAAAATGGGATTACAAAGACTACATTCCTTACCTCGAATGGAAGTATGGCAAGAAAATCAAACCTGTCAGCCGCCGTTCTGAATGTGATATTGATGACAACTGTA